>JGI994J12354_10000146_pt1 | contig 65279 bp, 85 predicted proteins | sample IntmicLarv3ML3BL_FD_12354 | JGI IMG/M metagenome (IMG submission 12354) | reverse complement strand
GCTGGCTGGCTGGCTGGCTGGCTGGCTGGCTGGCTGGCTGGCTGGCTGCTTGCCCCACAGGTCAAGCCGTGAAGCATTGTGCCGCAAGGAATAACGTTTAACCTATAAAATTATTTTTCAGGAGGTGCCTCGCAAAACATGGTTGTAACTATGCAGTATCGTTGGCATTTTTCGCTGCTGCACTTTTAAAGATTTTATGATGTACGGCTCACGGGCAAGGGTAAAATCGCTTAGAACGCAAGCTAGGTACATTGTACGCCACATACACTTGGCACGCTTGTTGCATAGGTACACAAGCTATACATAAAGTTGGCACGTATCTTGCTTTTACGCGGGTACATTATAATTGCACAGAAAAAATACAGTAAACCACATGATACACTAATGCACTGTAAAATATCCAGATGGGGTACACTGCAAAAGTACATGCACCATACAATCCACAGGTGGGGTACAGTGCATGGTACTATGTAGCTTGCAGTATACACCACGGCGTTTATTTTACAGTGCATTAGTGCATTTTTGGTCAACTTTGTGTTACTGTAGACTTACACTATTTTTAAATGGTTGAAATTGTTGAAGAATATACAAGCAGTCCACAGTAAAACAAAGTTTGTGGAGAACAATGCAGGGTGCATAAGGGACACACAGAAAAATACACAGGAAAAAGTACAAGAAAAAGGACTATTTATATATATTTTTATATAGTAAAATAATAATAAATAACTTTTTTGTACATTTTTTTTTTTGTTTTGGAGGTCAAAGCCATTTTACCTTTTTTGCCCCTGTCCTTTTTTGTAGAAATGATATGGTTTCTCTGTCCTTTTTTCAAAAAAAATTCCGCAAAGTTATTTTTACCCCTTTTTACAATGTACACCCCTACTAACCTCTTTAATTTCCTACACATTTTTTAATGTATCAACTAGTGTATCGCCTATGTACCCTACATTGTTACCCACAAGCCTTGTGTTACTATATCCGTACAATATATTGTACTATGTATACAACTTTTAAGTACACACGCCATTACATTGTACAACTTTTTAAACCGCCTACTCCCGCAACCCCTTTCAGCCCTCAAAATATTTCCAATCCCTGCGCAACCTATTAAATCATTACACTTTTTCCGATTCCCCTTCTCCATCAGTACAAAATTTTATACGCTTTCCAGTACCCGCTTCCAATCATTTCGCATACTTACATTTTGGCACGCCCTTTGCTATATACAAGGCAAGAACAATAACGCTTTAATCTCCTTAGGAGTACCCACCATGTACATTTATGTTACTGCTGAACAGCGTGAGACCTTGTTTGCCAGTCTGTCCCCTGTCCTTGCCGCAACAAAGGACACAACTCTGCAACGTATTTACAGCGATATGCGCACACTTATTTATGACGCAACCGATTGCATACAGCTTGACGCTACACAAGCGGCACTCTTGCTCCCGGCCTTGCTTGCCCACATAAAGAATGTGATTGACAGTATCCCCGATAGGCGCGGTGATTCCGGAGAAATTTGTAACGATATCATCGAATACATGTGCCTTGTCCGTAGTATAACACTTGCCTAGCCTCTTACCCTGTCGCAAGGGGAACTTGCGACAGGCATTGAGCCTAAGCCCAACTAACAATCCAATCGTGGGAGTAATACCATGCAAATAACAATCTTGCAACGCCCTTACGGCCCTGTAGCACACACTTTCGCAGATGGTCAAGAGCTACTTGTTGACGGTATAGAGCGAACAATCCATTACATAGACAGTACACATTTTAAACTTGTATCACAGTATGGGGCGGTCATATATCACATAAGCCAGCTCACCTTGGAAGATGTGGTCTTTATCGCCCTGATGAGCGAGTGCGAATTTTGCGGAGAGAATTACCCTTCCGGCACTACCTGTACTTGTGACGCTCACCTGCTTATATCAAAGGTGTTGATATAATGGCAACGTACAACGGACACCGGAGCTGGAACGCTTGGAACGTATATCTCTGGCTCTCGAATGACTACAGAGCCGCACAACACATTGACTATTTAATTGCGCAACATGGTAAGCGCAAGGCCACAGGAATCCTTTATCGCGCACTTGAAGGAACGCGGACACCTGACGGGGCACGCTACAACCTGACTTGTATCAGGGAAACAATTCAATCATGGGGGTAATACCATGCGATATCAACTTGCAATCCACTTGGCAGAATATGACAAGCCACAACTTTGTTGGATAACCTGCGAACAGGAGGAACTTGGAAGTAAAATAGCACAGCTTTGCAACATACAGCGATACGATGACGCTTGTATAATAGTCCAGAGTGATGTGTCCACAGGAATTGATTTCCGCGCACAATTTATGTACTCCATAGAGAGAGGAGCAAAACTGGTAACATGTAGCTCAAGGCCATACAAGTAAACCCTGTTAGGTACAGGGAACCGGGAGGAATCCCTGTACCGATACGGTGTCTACTAACAATCCAATCGTGGGAGTAATACCATGCAAACTGTATTAGCTGGACGTAAAACTGTGATAATTTTTAACTCTTACAATACACACCCGTTCGCGCTTTGCGTCAGGGCGAGAGGATTTGTGCAACAGGTAGGGAACTGGCATATGCATATCGGTACAGTATTGCGCCAGTATACTGCGCGGGAACAGGCCAGCTTGTGGGTATGCCCTACTTGTGCCTCAATCCACGGCTCCGGTGACATTGACGGCGAACGTTTGCCGCAACTCCCATGCGCGAAGTGCATGAAGTCGTGGAAGAAGTCTGTTAATAATATGTGGGGTAAGTAGTTATGAACTTTATCAAGTACAGATACTGTGACAGGGAGCTGTACACATACCGATACTACATTGACGGCGTGCGCTGTACATACGAAGAATATAATTTACAGCGAATTAATTGCCGTAGGCGCGGTATGATTATGCAAAAGGAATGGACTGTTGAAGTACGTCCACATGTATATAAGTACAACGTAATATATAACTAGGTGAGGGTACACCATGAATAAAATAACACAACATGATGGGTTTTACATCTCATATAATCCTACATCATATGGATACAACAGCTTGCAAACAACAGCTCTTGTGTCAAGCAACGGACTGCGAGAATTTTTTTACATTCTCAATGGGAACCATGAGGCCGCTTGGAATGAGGCCGCACGCAAGGGGTGGAATTATGCTGTATCGTACTATACCGCCTTCCCCGAACTGTGGCACGAATACAGCGACAAGGAACTGTGCCCGCCATGCAACAGGTATACTCCTGACAAGGCCAGAAGCGCGATTAATCGCAGAGTAGTTCGGGCATTTTTCACAGGGACACCCATGCGGGAGGGCTTGACGGAGGTACAAAACAAGAAACATATTACCTCACTGTTTGTTGACAATTCCCTGATAGCGCAACGGAAGTTGTTCGAAACACGTATATCTGTATGGCTCCCTGTAGGTGCTAGTATGACAATGCGCAACAGGCTTGACGGGATTCTTAAAGCTCTTAATGTCACAGGTGCAGTTGTGCAGGGGAAGTATAACATTATCAGTTTAATCACAGGAGTAATCTCATGCGAAGAGTAACAAGGGAAGCGGCACTGGCATTCGTCCATGGTGAGCGGTACAGCAACAATAATACGACAGTAACAATCGAAGACGGCAAGCCAGTACTGCGCTTACATGGCAACCTGATTGCATGGACTGAACAGCATACGCTTGCCCTCACATTGTGCGGTTGGAACACGCCCACTACAAGGGAGCGATTGAACGGCCTGTTGACTATCATGCAGAGCCGGAAGCAGTGGAGGAGGCACTTGTATGGCTTCACGCAGAAGAACTTTGAGGCGGTATTTGATGGGAGTATCATACAGGCATCAGATATAATCTGGATTGATACCTTGACCGGGTGCTATTCCATAACATAAGGGGTGCTGTATGATGACACGTGAAGAACTGGAAACAGTACAGAACATCATTGACCGATTGAAAGCCCCGGATTGCGGGTGCGGCGGAATGGGTATAAACAGGGCGAGAAAAATCCTTGTTGAAACAGAGATTGAAAGTCAAATGTACGGCACAAAGATTGAACTTGTTAGCAGAACTTACCTTGATACATGGGTGATACCAGCACTGGAAATGTTACTGCCCGGTGAAAGACGCAACACGAAACTTGCGGTAAAGCTCTCACGTCGATAACTGCTACCTGCTACAAGTGGAACTTGTAGCAGCCATGAAGCGATTGACACTAACCTCTAATCCGTAGGAGTAATTACCATGCGAGAAATAATAACAACGGTGTATAAGTTTGATGAACTGTCACCAAAGGCACAAGAGTATGCTCTGGACAAGTGGCGTAACACAATAGAATGCGATTGGTATGATTATACTTTAATGGATATTGAGACTGTTGGAAACAACCTTGGCATTACCATTGAAGGTAAGACCGCATCTTTTGACCTTAACCGTGGTAGGCACTTCTCTTTCAGGGGAAGCTATAACTATCTCTCCGAAAAGAAAGAACGTCTTGTGAAAGAGTTCGGTACATATCACAAGCGAGATGACAGTACATCAATATTCCTGCAAGAGTTTCTGAAGCTTGAGCATTCCATACAGAAGTCCAACTTCTATGGACTGCACTGCAAGCTTACTCGTAGTAGATACTACGGCCTGATAGTAGATGATTGCCGCTGCTTAACGACAACAGGATACGACAATAGGGCAACGGACGTGCAAGAGGAAGCCTTGCAGGAACTTATGGAACTGTTTACAAGCTACGCTTTGCAACGTCTTGACGAAGAATGGGGATATCTTAATAGCGATGAATATATATCGGACAATATGCGCGATGGTGCATATGAATTTACAATCGAAGGGGTTATGGTATGATATACGACAGTAGGATTGAAGGGCGAAGGCTTCATGCTGAACACCCGAAAGACTTTACCAAAACAGGTTGGCTGACTGCTCACGCATTGGATAAAGGCACGGTTGAAAATATTAAGACAGAACTTCTTAATATGTATCTGTTTAAAAGGCCGGGACTGTACCACGTTGAAATATGGTTCAACCCGGTTCCCTATACGAAAACCAAAAGAACTTTCTTTCGATTGACGGCGGCACGGGCTTGGCTCAAGTCACATATTCCTGCCCCTAGGAGGGCACGAGAGGCACAATAATGAGATACACCTTACCTAACCTCGTTTGGGCGGTAAAACGGGACGAGAAGGCAGCGAACCACGGGCGCGACAAGAACGGCTACGGCGGGAAAGTCCCCACCCAATACCAGATGAGGTACGGCTCTAATAAATGGCGAAGGGTGTATGCAATTTGCTATGCCAACAATATGACGCTGTACATAATTGATAATAAACAAGACTTGTATCTGGACGTGGATACGCAAAACAGATTGGAGGCTATAATATGATAGGCGAGAATATTATTGACGTTCAAGGTATGATAGAATACTTTGAAGATATGCATAAAGATGAGGATGATCGCCCACTGTACGCGAAAGCTCTTGAGGAACTGGCAGACTGCGGGCATGATGTTAAATGGAATGATGAATGGTATCCCGCTGAACTGATAGAAGATGACTATTTTATACAGTATACTATGCAACTTGTTGAAGACACGGGCTTTATAAATAACATTACTGCATGGCCTTATAGTTGTATTGACTGGGAGTGTGCGGCTGATGCGTTGAAGGATGACTATTCGTCCATTGATATTGACGGTTTTACATACTGGTACCGCTGATGTTTCGCGTACAGATAAACATGCACGGGGCAAACAATACAGTTATGTATTTTGATACAGTGTCCGAATCCATTGAGTTTGCTCACTGGCATATTAAAACTACTGCACTGTGTGGTTGGGGTATCTTTACAATAACTGATGAGAACACGCAGGAATGCGTATACTATGAGGAGGTTCCTGTTTATGCGTGAACAACAGTGGTTAGCTACAACACGTTGGTGCATCGGTGATGTATTAGGCGAAGCAGAAGCCCACAAGATACGTCTTACTGATGAACAGGCTATGGACTTGTTGGAATCCATTGAAGAAGATATTCAGGATGCCGCTATACAAGCAGGTTTCGATGTGATAGAACGGGCATTAGCTGCTAGAAACTGGGAGGAGTGATGTACTATCAGGAAATTAAAGAGGTGCATGACCGTATAGAAAGAAATAACTTTGAAGCACAAGAGTTGCGTAGGCAGCTTATTGAGAGCGTTATGTTTAATACTGTATACCCGGAGCTTAAAGACAAGTCCTTTAATGCTTCGTTGGAAGGGCCAGCGTGTGATTATGATAAAGCTCGTAAGGCTACCACGTTGGCGGAACGGATAACACATCTGCATAAGATACGGCTTGTGATTATATGCGAGAAGAAGTGTATAGAGAACAGGCCGCTCGGTGAGTGTGCGCCACTATTGCGTGAACACTATAGAAAGAAGGTATGCAAGTGCTAGTGCGAGTTAAATGTGATGACTGCGGAGCCGAATACTCCCTGCAAGAGACAGTTATAACGGTAAGGGACATGGTTATATGTGACACCTGCTATGATAACCACTACTTTATGTGTGAGCATTGCGGGGATATTGACCTTCGTAGTGAGTGCGTTGATTATGAAAGTGAACTTTTATGTGGGAGTTGCTATGATGAAACAGTACAAGTGTGACGTGTGCGGAACGAGTGACTTTGAAGAACTGCATGTAAATGCGACCGGGTACGCTGTTTGTAACAAGTGTCAGGCGCATGATAACATGGAGCGGTGTAGGGACTGTTGGGATTATTTTGATAGAGCCGACACACATTATATAGAAACAAGTGGGTACTATGTATGTGATAACTGTTTCGATAAAGGGTACTTCTACTGCGCTGAATGCGGGTGCGGACTTCCATTGTCCAATCATGTGGTAGTGAATGATGAGGAATATTGTATTGAATGTGGTATGGATGTATAACATGGAAGCACTTACTCAAAAGCTCACACATATACAAGAGACTTTACAGTTGCAGTGTCCGCATCAGTTGCGTACTAGACTGCGGTGGTTGCGAAGGGCTGAGAACATGATAGAAGACGGTGATATTATCACACAATTCAGGGTGCGGCGGTTGTTACATCATACAGAAGCGCGGCTTCATGTCGTGGAGGTGGAAATAGAATGCGTAAGTTCGTTTACTACTATTCAATAGAAGAATTTCTTGACGACTGGCCTCATTATGCGGGTGAATGGGCAGAGATACAGGAGTACATGCCAGAGTCTACGGAATACACCAAGCGGTATAGTCTGGCTCAACTGTTCACAGCACAAGAGGAAAAACATGTTATGCTGGTATCTGATAAGGCTATTATAATAGGTGGCAGATGAAAATAGAATACAAAATTTACAAGGTGAACAACACACGTGATGACGGTATCCAATGTCCTGACATACAGAACTGTGCGTTCAAACAAGCCTGTGGTATCTGTCAGCATGGGCGGCGGGAGTGGACTGTGCTTGGAGCAATACATTTTAACACTGGTTACATGTTGAATGTGACAGAGCGCAACGTGCGAAGAGCCTTGGCTCAGAATGGGATTGACGCGCATCCATCCATTACGGTACTAGTGAAGCGCACGGAGAAGCTGTTCTGGTTGCACGAACGGCTGTCGAATAAACCTGTAGCTTACTTGGAGGTGGTATGAAAGATTATAAAGACTTGTTGCAGCATAAGTATGGCATCATGCGAAAAGCTGTGGACGAATACAACGAAACAAAACAACAGGTTGCCTATGAAATTTGCCCACATAAAGTTGGGGATGTTGTCAAGATGACATGTAGTCCCCGCTTCGGTGAGTATCAGACTGGTCTTGTGGTGGCGGTGGAGGGTACTGATAGCGAACCTTTTTGGCAGCTTCGCGTACAGCCGTACAAGAAAGATGGTACGCTGTCCAAAGTAATCAACATTGTCACACTGGACGAACTGATATGACAACTTTCATAGACTACGTGGGGCCAGTGGCATTCCATAACCCCGGCTTCCCGCCTGAACTGGTGCCGTTTATCAAGAGCCTTAACCCCATGTCGCCGCCTCGAATCATCTTACTGGCAGAGGCCAGCTACAAAGAATTTTGCAAGCGGCTGGATGATGCGATGAACCATCGCTTCGACAAGCTTGAGAAGCCCAAGGTTTTGGGAGAGGTTATATCACATCTGACGATTGACTGCTTCATGCTGTACATGGCATTGACTCAGGCCAAGGTTGTTACCGGGGAGTTTCCATTCCATGAACTTCTGGTAAAAATATATCCTGAGAAACAAGAAATTTCTACTTGACATATTTTTTCAGGTGGATTATTTAAGACTCACTAACGGTGCATAAGCACCACAAACCCAAAGGAAGGACAATAATGTCTGCAACTGAATTTATGGCGATGGCTATGGAAATTGCGAAAGCACAGGCTGGTGTTAAAGCTATGACTCCCGTTGAACTTGGTGCCTATGTGCATCAGGTAGCTGAAGAACTTGCGGCTGCTGCCGCTGGTGGCACTGTTGAAACCGCTCCCAAACTGGTATGCGACCCGGCTACTGCTATTCGTGACAAGACTGTGACCTGCTGCGTCACTGGTAAACAATTCAAGATTATCACAAAGCGTTACCTCGCTACCATTGGTCACACTCCTGAATCCTACCGTGACCTGTGCGGGTACAAGCGCAGCCAGTCTCTGATTTGCAAGGACTTGCAGAAGACCCGGCGTAAGAAGATGCAGGATATGAAGTTGTGGGAAAAGCGGAGCGATGCTGCCCCTGCTGCGGCTCCTGCGCCAAAGAAACCTGAACCTGTACCTGCTGCCGCACCCAAGAAAGCTGACCCGGCCCCTGCACCCAAGGCGTAGGGTGATACCATGCAACAGCGACTTGAACAGCTTGAACTTACTGTGAAGGGGCTGATTGAACAGTACCTCCCTATCATGGTGAAGAGGGCGAAGGCCGCAGAAGACCGTATCGCTGTGCTGGAAGCCAAGTTGCAAGAGTCTACGCCTAAGGTTTCCAGTAATGGCAAGCGTTCTGAAACCCGGTATGATGTATACCGCTATGTCATGCGGTATACAGAACTCGGTGTAGACCAGAAGGCTATGGCAAAGATACTTGGCATCCCGTACACCACGATACGAAAGTATGTAACTTGGGATGGTGCATTGATTGAAGAAAAGCTTGCCCGCTTTGTTGAACAGGGCGGCGACATTGAGAGCCTTGAGTTTGACCTTGCAGGGCTGACTCTGCCAGAAGCGGAAGACCCCTATGCTTGGCGGGAGTGGACGGATAAAGACCGTGCTGCCAACAAGACATGTGCTACCAACTTGCAGACTGTAGTTGTTGCACAACTCGCAAACGGCACCAACTATGTTCCAGCGATGCAAGAGGAACTGCCTTGGGGTGAACAGGCTGACACCACACAGAACATAGTTCGCTGGCGGTTGGCTACCAAAGAAGAGATTGACCAGTTTCGCAACAGAACAGGTAACTCTTAGTTTAACAGGTGCCTCTACGGAGGCACCAAATTAAACTGAGCGTCCAGTGTAGGATGCTGACACATAAACCACGGAGGGCCGTCTAGTGGAAAAGATTAAAGCATACGTGCATAGGGTTGCTATCGGTGGTCACTGTAGGCAGTGTCCTGTACTGGACTGCGATTTTCCGCCACCCGGTAGTGACGAATGTATACGGAATCTCACAGCGTATCTTAATGACATGGATGTGGTACAGCGCAGACTTGACTACATGATACAGAGCTTTGTCAAGGCAACGGATGTTCACCATGCGTGTGACCACTGTCCTGCATGGACTGGGGATTGCGGTTCAGAAAGTGATGCTCATTGCGCTGAGATGATAAACGACTGGCTGCGGGAGCATGTGCAATGATACATCTTAAAAAGTATATCCTCGACAATGGTTGTAACTGCTGTCCGCTGGTACAGGATTGTCACATTAATAAGGGTACTGACGCTTGTCACATGGTGCTTGACCGTATGCTTATAGAACATGAGCCTACTCGTATAGCAGTAAGGCAGCGTGATGTGGCGATTGACTGGTTGGTGGAGCTTGTTAGCTGCGATAAATGTCCAGTAAGGGATGAGTGTAGTTGTCTAATATTTGTATGCCGTGATAAATTAACTGAGTATATTACGGGGCGCATCATATGAGTGATTTAACAATCAGAGCGGCAATAGCTGCCATTCGTACACTTCGTGAATTGGGATATATTTATGTTGGAGGTGTGGAGTGGGTACCACCGGACGCTGCTAAGCTGGATGAACAGCGTGACATAGCGCATTACTTGTCGGTGGCCTGTCGTGAAGGGGATTGTCCTTTAGGTTCAACTATGTGTGCATTCCCCAGTATTACTTGTCGCCTAGTAACTACAGAGGATTGGTTATCTGTATGGAAATAAAAGAGATTGAGGCACGGTATCACAAGGCTATACACCCGGAAGGGCACCCTAGTATGGATTGCGACCTGCACGAACAGGCTGACCGTAAAGCTATAAAGACTATTCCAGTGCTGTTGAAGAAGGTAAAGTTCTTGGCTGGTAAACTGAAAGAACATTGCAGAAATACTGAACACTGCGATATAACCTGTCCTTTTGAGGATATCTATAATTGCAACAAGATAACTGCGGAGGACTGGCTTAATGTTATTCATCGTGTTTGAACCAGTACCTATTAAATATGCTTTAATTATTATTGGTGTTATGATGTTCTCTGTTGTAATAGGTGCTATGTTGTTGGCTAAATTTCTATGCTGGTGGTATGACGTATGAACATCTTCCTTGACTACGAATCATATTACGAGAACGGCACATACACACTGCGTAAGATGTCCATTGAGGAATATGTCAGAGACCCTAGGTTTGAACTGCATCTCCTCGGTGTAGCAGTGGACGACCAGCCCGTGCAGATGGTACCCGCACATTTGATTCGTAGTGTCCTTACTATACTCCCGTTAGATGACCCCAACACATGGGTGTACATGCAGAACGCGAAGTTCGATGCGTTCATTACGGAGGATTACCTTGGTATCAAGATTGCGAATCCAATATGCACTCGTGCAATGGCGCGGTGGACGGGTATTTCTCGCCTTACCCGTGAGAGTCAAGCGGCACTCTGTGAGTTTCTTGGCACCCATACCAAGGGCGGGTTCATTGAGTCCATGTCTGGACGCCATATCCAAGACCTGACACAACAGGAACTGTTCGAGTACAAGCGGTACTGCACTGGTGACGTGGAGGGGCTGCGACAGAATGTGAACAAGATGTTGCCGCACATGACAATGGATGCACTGCATCAAATCTCCATGACAACACGCATGTACACGCAGTCGCCGTTCATCCTGAACAAGCCTATGCTGGAAGAGTATCATGGAAAACTGGAACTACAACACCAGACTGCAATGGACAGGCTCAAGCACCTGTTCAAGTTTCCTACAACAGAGGCATTCCTGAAGGCCATACGCTCAAAGGATAAATGTGCTGCGTTATTCCAACAGATAGGTGCGGTGGTTCCATACAAGGTATCAGCCGCGCAGACTGCCACTCGTAAGAAACAGCTTGAGGAAATGATGCAGGGTTGGGAGCAGTCACTGGCTGCTATAGGGATTACTGGCACAGACTTGGAGGTCAGCGACCATACCATAGCCAAAACATGGCGGGCGGTACGTGAGCAGCTTGAAACTGAGGACTACGTGATTCTGACCCCGGCCCTTGCCAAGAAAGACCTTGAGTTCATGGCTCTACAGAGGCACGAGAACCCCGATATAGCTGCTCTGGCTACTGCGAGGGCCGAAAACAACTCAAGCATCGCTATGAGCCGCTGTGAGACTTTTTTGGGCATATCCCGGCGCGGTGTCATGCCAGTTCCCCTTGAGTGCTGGCTTGCTGGCACGGGCAGATACACGGGCGGCACGGATGATGGGGAATATGTCAGTGATGGCATCAACTTACAGAACCTTGCCAAGCGAACAGGGGATAAGACTCTGAGGAAGTGTATCAATGTGGCCCCCGGAATGCTGGTGGTGGCTGGTGACTCCTCGCAGATTGAGTGTAGAACCGGGGCATGGCTGGCGTGTGAGCAACAGCTACTTGATGACTTCGCCAATAAGCGTGACCCATATGCTAACCTTGCTTCAGACATATACTCCGTGGCACCAGAAAAGATACTTCACTACACCAAGGGTGAGGGCAAGTCTGCGGCAGAAGCTCCGAAGTATAAGACTATGCGTAACGTAGGTAAGGAAGGTATTCTTAGTAGTCAATACGGTATTGGTGCTGCCAAGTATGCACTTCGCCTAAGCCAGCAAGGTATTCACCTGTCCTTTACAGAGGAGGATGGAACCATAGACAGCACCCCGGCAGGGCATTTGAAAGAGGCCACTAGAGCCAACAAGATTTATCGTACCAAGTATGCCATGATTAAACAGTTCTGGAAGACATGCGAGAATGTTCTTGTCGCCATGCTCAATGGTAATGCTGGATACTTCGGTGGCCCTCAAGGTAATACTCTGTATTATGATGGTCAGGCGCAAGTGTTCGGACGTACAGTCCCCAGTATCATGTTGCCAAATGGTTACTGGATACGGTACCCTAATCTACGTACTGAGTTGAATGAACATAACAAGCCGTCCTTTGTGTATGACCAGTTTGCCAAGGGTAGAGTCCAGAAGAAACATGTGTATGGTGGGCTTGTATTTAATAACTGTATTGCACAAGATGTTGAAGTGTACACATGGCGTGGTTGGGTTCCTATTCAAAATGTGTTAGCAAGTGACCGTATCTTTGATGGTGATGATTTTTATTACCACGGAGGTGTGGTATATAAACACAATCAACAATGCATCGAAGTACAAGGTGTGCGTATGACACCAGACCACTTGGTGTGGACTGGTAGACGTTGGAAAAAAGCATGTGAGATTAAAAAACCTGCAACCGTTGAAGCGTTAAAGGGGCAGACAGGGAACGCACTTTATTACCACATGCTATGCAGCACCCCAGTGTACGACATCCTCGACTGTGGCCCACGAAACAGATTCGTAGTGCGTGGTACAGGTGAACCAATGATAGTTCATAACTGCAATCAGGGACTGGCCTTCGCCATACTTAGTTGGCAAGCTGTACAGATGCATACAATCTCAAGGATACCGATGCATATTAACATCCATGACGCATGGGGTTCGGTAGTACCTGAGGCATGGCATAAAGTAGTTGAAGAGATTTACTACCACTGGTTGCGTCAGTGTCCGCCGTGGGCACAGGGCATACCGATTGATTGTGAAGTAGAATCTGGTTACGACTTTACGGTGGTGTGATATGCTACAAGATGCAGTAGGTTTTGTCATAGCTACGTTTGTTGTTGTGTTCATTGGATACGTTTGTTGTGGTATATGCTACATGTTACTACCAAACAACAAGAACGACTCACTTATAAAACGCTATAAAGATTTTCGTGCGGATGAGTACCATGAGTTTGAGAATGGTTTTTCAACATTCGCTTTTATTTTGATTGGCAGTGGTATAGTTTTATACACCTTTTACTAAGGAGTTTTAACATGGACTTGACACCGTTGAATGGGTTTCTTGTGATGCATTTCAGAGAGAAGAAGCAGGTGTTTCGTACTAATAAGTACGGAGTTGCACGGTTTTATCGTAATGAGTATCCTGTAATACACGTCAATCCTCAGACCGGGGCCGTAGTACGTGCCAGTAATGGTCGGCGGTATGTGACGGATGCTAAGGGTACACAACGGCGTATCGACTAATACAAACTAAGAGTGGGGCCGCACTTAGGAGAAACAAATGTTCGCAATGTCCCCCACAATGTTGAAGTCTTTTCAGAACTGTCCTGCAAAGTTTCATGCGCAGTACATCACGAAGAAGCTACCGTGGAAACAAAGTCCACAAGCGGCGCGTGGTGAACAGATACATGCTGTACTAGAGGCAGGAAGTAGGGATGGTATCAAGTCAATACATGCGTTCCCTGCGTACAAAGAGTTAGATGCAGCTACTAGGTATGCTATTCAAAAGAACCTTGAATCTATTGAACGCCTTAAACAAGAAGGCTGGATAATTCAACCAGAACTGTCACTGGCTATTAATAGCGCAGGCACATCAGTTGGTTGGAAAGACAAGTCCGGGTTCATACGTTCCAAGATAGACATACTTGCAACGAATCCGCAGAAAGACTTCGGCATTATCATCGACTGGAAGACTGGCAAGAAGTATGATGAAGAGATTCAGCTTTATATAAATGCTTTATGTGCTGTACCAGTTACAGGGCTTACAAAATACTTCAGCTTGTTTGCCTATATCGACAGTGATGATGCGAAACCTTTTAACATCCACGTAGATGTACCGAATCCAAGTATGTTTCATATTGATACGTATAAAGATTCTCCGATGGCTACAACATTATGCGTGGTACATAACTTGCTTGAAGCGGAGAAGGAAAACTTCTGGCCTGCGACAGATAACACGTTCTGCAACTGGTGTGAACTTGTTTGTCCGGGTAAACAGCAACTACCAAACCATTGGTGGAGTGTAAAAAAATGAGTGACATCTGGACTGGAAGAATTAAAGCGTTGTGCAACATCATGACTGACCTTGACATTAAGGTTGAGCTGTGTTTTTCGGGAATAATTTTAAAGTATAAAGGGTACACAAAGAGTACTAGTATTGCCAGCATTGAGTCGTTGCCGACTGCTATAAAGTTTGTCGAAGAGTTTCAGGAACACGTGTATAATTGTGAGGCAACTCGTTTTAAAGAACGTGTACAACAGCTTGCAAATGACTTCCGTGGTATTTTTAATATCGGTACTATTGGTAACATAGATGTACCGCCTAAACCACGCAAGTACTTTAGTGATTTCCTTACACCTGCGGTGGAGGCTTTTCGTAAAGGTCAGCCAGTATCATCTAGTTGTAATGCTAAAGAGCAGTTTGATAAGTGCCGTAGTGATGGTGTAGAGTCGGTATGCCCGGATAATGTGAGCCATGAAGAACTGGAAAAGAAACTGAAAAAAGAACCTCTTGTTGTTGATGAAATTGCAGACAGCGTGTGGCGACCCGGATGCAAGCCACCTAAAGCGTCTACTCAGGGCAATCTTTGGACGCCGTTTGATACGAATAACCCCTGCCATACCGCTATGACAAGCAACCGCATTATTGAGTGGGACTGGTTTGAGGGACTGGTGCGCAAGCATATCCGTGAGTACACCGTGCCGCAGTATGGGGATTATCCCAACGACCAGATGACTACGGCATCCAAGGAAGACATCATTCACAACATGAAGCGGTACATCAACAGAGCATTGACCAATGCGCGTCCTGAAGAAGCTGAACGTGATATTATTAAGATTGCTCACTACTGCGCCATACTTCTGAGCAAGATGCGGGGAGTATAATACGATGGCATACTATGAGGGAGTGGAACAGGAGAGTTACATTCTGGAATACCGCAGGCTTCACGGCTTAAATACTACGGAACTTGCAAGACGTATAGGTTCTAGTAATATGCAGATTACGTATCTAGCTGTCGGTATTGAAAGCCCATATACAGAACGTGGTAAATTAAAATCATGTGCTGATAAATTGTGCAAGTATTTTAATGTGACTGTAGCTGAACTGTTCCCTCGGTATGCCTGTACTTTTTCCCATGAAGAAGCTAAGTTTCAACTTGAATCTATAATGTGGGAAACGTGGTCAGAGACTGTTAGTAGTGCTACGTATGCGGAAGACCAGTTATTTATAAATGAAATAAAATCATTACTGACTAGCAGATTCAGACAACGTGATGTGGATATATTTATATCACATATATTCAATAACACACCATTGTGGGATTTGGGGTCTAGATATAATCTGACAGGTGCTACAATGGGTATGGTCGTGCATAAATGCCTTAACTGGCTACGTGGTAGAGAGGATTTTAAACATGGTATAGATGTTTATAGGAGTCGATTATGACACCCGAAGGAAAAGTTAAAGCGAAAGGCAGAGCCGTTTGCAAAGATATGGGGTGTTACTTCTTCCCTGTAAATCAGGGTGGCTTTGGTAACAGGGGTATACCTGATGACACTGTGTGTCTTGAAGGTGTGTTTATCCACATCGAGTATAAAGCCGAGATGGATTGGCGATTCTCGAAGACTGCCAGAAAGACTCTACCTACCGCGCAACAGGTGCAGAGGATGCAGGAGTGTCGTGAGTCTGGTGGTATAACGTTGGTAGTGGATAAGAATAATATATATGCACTTGAAGGTGTTCTGCGCCGCATTCGCCGGGAAGTATCCTTGAATACGCCACTGGATGCCATTGCAAATATAGCACACCGTTCACACTGTGGGTGGGTAATGAGTACAAGAGATTATTTGAAAGGCGCGGTAGATTAATGTTTAACATAATGATTTACTCGCCTAAAGCAGCTAACTGCTATAACCTACACGCAAGTGTGTATGAGGTACAGGGAAATTGGCTGTGGTACAGGGTGGTTGGTTCTACAGTAAAGTTTTATATAAACATTTCGGAAGCTGTTAATATAACAGTACAGGAGTTTGAGTATGAAAAGAGTAGCGGTAACATTCACAGACAATGAGGTAGCATGGTATAGGACTATGCATGGACATATCACTGAGCATGGTGTGTTTAATATTCAATTGTGTGACGGTACAACTGTACTAATTCCGTTGTGTAATGTGTATCAGATTGATATAAAGGAGATGACTGATGAAGATAGTTGAACCAAGATGCGAAATACTTTTCGCAACACCAAACCCGGTTGATGTAGTAGCCACCGCTGCACGGACATGCTACCAGTCTGAGGCGAAGACCGATAAAGCAGACTATGAACTGGTGAAGCGTCTAATAAGTAGTGGGCATCATGCCATGCTTGAGTTCGCCAGTATCACAGCGCGGTTCACTACTGACCGTGGTGTGTCCCATGAACTGGTGCGGCACCGCTTATGCTCTTTCGCACAGGAAAGCACAAGGTACTGCAACTATAGCGGTAAGGATATGGAGTTCATAAAGCCGTTCACAATGGTGGTTGAGAACTCTAGTGTAAACGATGATGGTTTTACACCGTATGAATTATGGTACGGTTCAGTAACAGATGCAGAAGAAACATATAATGCTATGCTTAAAGCTGGTTGTTCTCCGCAGATTGCTAGGTCAGTACTGCCTAACAGCCTCAAGACCGAGATAAATGTCTCCGCAAACCTGCGTGAGTGGAGACACATTATCGCCCTGCGTACCAGTCCTGCGGCCCACCCGGATATGAGACACTTGATGGGATTGTTTATGTATGAACTGCAATATTACGTTGACCACATAGTTTTCTTTGAAGACCTGTATACGGGAGAATCCCATGAATAGTTTGCTAATGAGTCCTATAGAAAAAATACTGGCTGAACATACATCGAATAAAGATTACGATGGGTCAAATGCTGGTGTTGTGCATGTAGTCCTTGACCTTGAAACACTTGGTCTTGCAGAAGATGCAGCTATCATATCTCTAGGTGCAGTTGGTCTTGACAAAGACTATCAGATAGTTGGTGGATTTTACAGGGCTATTGATTTTAGGTCAGCTACATTTGGTCGCTCCATTGATAAGTCAACGCTGGAATGGTGGCAGCAACAACCTATTGAAGCGTGGGATGGGTTAGCTTTTGAAACCGGGTGCTTCGTTGTGAAAGTTTTTACTGATTTCGCCTGTTGGTTGCCAGAGGGTGTTAAGTTGTGGGGTAATGGGCCTGAGTTTGACAACAGACTTCTCGCCCATGCATATCAACAGTACAAGTTTGAAGTTCCGTGGAAGGTTTGGAACAACCACTCCATTCGCACACTTGGACTAGTAGGCGAGGAGTTCCTTCGACATGCTGGTGACGTGTCAGACCTTAAAGTTAAGCCTGTGGTGAAGCATCACGCCCTGCAAGATGCTCTGGCAGAGGCTATATTCCTTAGAAATGTAATGCGTAACAGACCGGAGGTGCCTAATGATTAGTTATACGATGCGGATTGAATGGACTAATGAGGATGAAACTGAGTGGGATGATTTATCCGAGGTACAATACTTTCCCGGTGGGGTATACTATAGGATTATTGGCGAACATGATGAAAATCACTTCATCCCATATAGTGAAATACATCGTGTTCATATAAAGAGAAATCCTGATGACTACTTTTAGGGAGGTGTCTGATGAATAGAGAACTATGCAAACAAGCTGTTGAGTTGTATGGTGTAGAACTACAGATGTCATTACTACAGGAAGAGTGTGCAGAACTTATAGTAGCTGTGTCACACCTTCGGCGTAGGGATTACAGTACTCAGTTGCCACTGCTGTTTGAAGAACTTGCAGATGTATCCATAATGATTGAACAGATGCGTGTTATATTTGGTGACCTGCATATTGACAACGCTATAGAACGTAAGTTGATACGATTGCGCGACAGAATTATGCGTAAACACAAGGAGCAGGATGATGCAAGTGACTCTATTCATCAGTAATGGTAGTGTCGTACTTAAATGTAACACCTGTGGTGGTGTACAAGACTGGGTACCACAACCCGCCCCCGATGGTGATGAACATCCCGGCCTGTATAAAGTAGGCGCATTCACCTGCACAAATTGCGGCGAGAAGCGTGAGTTCGACCACAGTTATATGACTTACACAGAGGAAGATTAAAAATGTTGGTAGTCCCCGGTACTGGTGTACTCATAGACCAAGAGAATAATAATTATATTCTCAACATAAAAGATAAGGCAAAGCTTAACAAGATTGTTGGTATACTTCCAAAAGTATTCACACAGCCTTATGAAGACGGCACCTTGGTAGTTCTCCCAATCCATGAGGATACGCTACAGTTCTTACGTAATCAGGGACTACCAACCAGAGGAATGGAGCCGTTCTATTTCAAGTATCATCCTCCATTGATTGAAGGTAAGTACAAAGCAATGGCGCATCAGGTTACATCGGCAGCGTTTATGTCCAGTCACAAGCGGTGTTTTAACACAAGCACAATGAGGACGGGTAAAACAGGGTCTGTTACTATGGCAACAGATTTTTTACAGGCACACATGCCAACATCCGTCCTTATTGTGGCTACAGTATCTAACCTTACTGGTGTATGGGAGAAGACAATTCGTGAAACTACACCAAATAAAAGTGTAGCAGTGCTGCACGGCACACGTGATGAAAGATTACGCCGTCTTAAACTACACGCTGACTATTATATCATAAACTATGACGGTGTGAAAATGTTGGCAGATGAACTTTATAGTCTAGTAGAATCTGGAAAGATAAAGATAGTTGTTGTGGATGAATTGACACACTACGGTAACCATAAGAGTCAGCGGTGGCAGGCTCTGAATAAAGTGGTGAATGGCAAGGTAGAAGTTGAGCATGTAATAGGTTTAACTGGTTCCCCTGCCGGAGACACACTAGCTATCTTTGGTTTTGTAAAGCTCATTAACCCTATCAATATGCCATATAAACATCTTGGAACATGGAAAGACTTGGTGCAATGGCGTTATGGTAGAGAATCGTGGATGTGGCGTGACCGTGATAACGCTGGTGAGATTATACATAAAGCCATGCAACCCACTATACGCTTCGAGAAGCAGGATATTATGGACCTTCCTCCTGTAGTAACATCGAATCGTGATGCTGATATGACTGCGGAGCAACAGAAGTCATACGAGCAGATGTTAGCTGAGATGATTATGATTGCTGACAGTGGTGAGATGGTTGAAGCTGTACACAAGGCGAGTCTTATAGGAAAGCTGCTGCAAATTTCGCAAGGGTGTGTCCTTAAAGGTGACGGTACAATAGTTGAGCTTGATGACAAGCATAGGTTCAACACGCTGCTTGAGGTAATTAAAGAGGCTGAACAAAAAGTTGTAATCTTCACCGCATTCAAAGCTGTCTTGCACAGGCTTGTCCGACAGTTACGTTTTTCTGGATACACAGTTGATGCAGTGGATGGAGATGTTACCGGGAAAAAACGGGACCGGATATTTTCCGCTTTCCAAGAAAGGCCGGACCCGCATATAGTGGTCTGCCACCCGCAGACAACCGCCTTCGGGGTAGAGCTTGCCGCTGCTGACACCATGATTTTCTACGGACCACCACGTTCTGGCGGGTTCGTGTTTGAGCAGGCTCTTGAACGGCTGTCCAGCCTCAAGCAGAAGGCCGCGCAGATTTCCATCGTGTTCCTGTCAGCGACAAAAGAAGAGCGCGAATGTTTTAAGGGTCTGGAAAGTGGGGCTAAATTTAGTGAAGTGACAAACAGATTATTTGCCACGATTACCAAGAAATAATTACTTGACAAAATATTTAAAGTAGCATATACGTATAATCAACATGGAGGTAAACATGTCTGCAACGATACAGGGATTTGATGTGGCGGCAAAGATAGAGGAATGGCGCAAGATTCGCGCACAACGGCTTGAGCTTGAGGCTCTTGCAAAAAAGATTTCAGAGGGACCTGAGGCCAATCTCAAGGCAGAAATCATTACCTTCCTTGATGCAACCAATCAAACAGGCGCACGTTCTACAGCGGGAACAGCGTCTAAAACCACAAAGCGGCGTATCCAACTGCGTGATGCCGAACTTGCCTGCAAGATTATGTGGGGTAAGATGACCGATGCCATGACCAATGGACTGCCGCTGTCCGATTGTCTACTGTTTCAAAAGACAGCAAAGCAGTCGGAGATTGACACACTGGTCCGTGAAGTACTCAATGTGAGTGCAGACACAGACATTAAGCTGGAAGACTTCAATGCAGTTGCGAACCAGCTTGGTATGGAAGCGGTTGAAAATGTCGATTTAACCTTTAAAAAGTCCTAGGGAGGACACTATGTCTCAGAATCTTCCAGCAGTACCTACTTTTGTACAGAATCTTGCACTCGCAATTCCGCAGGAATACGCAGCAGCACTCGCACAGGCATTCGGTGCCGCAGATGAAGACTTTGGCGGTGCGTTCCGTAACATCAGTCTCAAGGGTAATCGTTTCAACTTCAAGGAAGGCGGAAACGTTACCATCCATCCAAAGACCACACTTGAATGCGTCATCCTGCACATGGGTTACGGTCAACACCATGACTGGTACAGCAAGGGTTACAACCCCAACGCTGATAACGTACAGCCTGATGCGGTATGGTACGCCAAGAGCGGTTTCCCCAATGAAGTCCCGGCGCACATTCGTGAGAAAAAACCCGATGGTAGTTACCACTACAACTTCCGGCAGCGTCTTGTTGTCGCCGCTATTGTCACCAATGCGCAAACAGGTCAGCCGTATCTTGACCTTGAACGTCCGTGGGTACTTGACATTGGTGCCAAGTCCTTGTTCGGTGAAGCGCAGCCTGCATTGAGTGCCTTCTCTTTGTCCGGCCTTGTACGTTTCTGCAAGTCGAATCGTCTTGCGCCCTGTCAGTTTGTAACACAGCTTATATTTGACGCACGTGAATCTGTACCGTCTTTGCAGTTCCGTCCATTCATGCAGGATGGTGTGGTTCAACTGCTTGGGCCTGACTGGTTGCCCGGTGTATACCATGCTATGAGTCTGCCTGAAGTACAGGATATGGCACGTATTAAGGAGAGAGGAACATGGACTGGAAATGTTACTACACCAACGGAAGCCGCCGCTTCATATGTAGCCACTACTACACCTGCCCCGGTACAGGGCGTTGCGCCTGCGCAGACGCAACCTGTACAGGCTACCGTTTTGACCCAACAGCCTGCACAGATGGTCTCCCCCGCAGCCCCGACAGCACCTGTTGCTCCTCAAGCTCCGATAGCCCCTGTCGCGCCTCCGACAACAGTCCCCTCGACTGGGACTCCTTTGCCGACAGCCACTCCGGGCGTTGACCCCGGTTTGCTGGCGGCAGCACAGGCTGCTTCCGCAGCAGCCAACGCCACACTGGTTGCTCCTGCCGCTCCTGCGCCTCAGGCTGGCGTTACAGCCGCTTCGGTAGGCGGTGCTATGGCTGACCTTCTTGCTGCGGCTGGTGCCTACTAGGAGCTTCGTATGAACTCAATGTCAGAAGTTTTGCAATTGGCAAAACAAGCTGGCATCCCATACGGTATTATCGCCCGTAAGATACTGGGTGTCTCACGGGCGATAATGCACAGTTGGGCTACTGGGGTAGAGACTATACCACAAAGTAGGGTGGAACAACTCGAAGAGTTGAAACGCACCATACAACACTACATTGATAGTGGTAAACTTCCTCTACCCCAAGAAGACCTAGTGTGGTTGGGATTGCTAGAAGTTACAAAAAAATAGTAGGGCCAGTTATGAGTCAGCCAGTTATCCAAGTTACCTTCAACGAACCTCCAATGACACGTGTGGAGCAAGCACTTGTGTCATTTCTACAACATATATTACCAGAGGGTGAGTTCTTTTATGGTACAAGCAATATATCCCAAGCTGACTTTTATAATGATGATGGTACAGTCACTCATAGGAATGTCTGGAAAGATTCTGCGCATCTCCGTTTTGTGGATATGGCTCGTGACTGCATTAAGAACTCCAATGCAGGCCACAACACCTACATAGCACTATCCGCATTCCAACAAGGCTTTCACCATAATGCACAGGGTAAATCTGTATTCCGTGTGCAGTCAAACGCAGTACAGCAGAAGGCTTTATGGCTTGATGTGGACTGCGGTAAGAACAACAGTCCTTATGCCACAGCGTATAATGGATTGGAAGCCGCTATTAAATTCTCTCGCAGTATAGGACTACCCATACCGACAGTGGTATCATCAGGTTCTGGCCTACATCTGTACTGGTCCTTTACAGACACACTTGATACTGCTACATGGCGGCGTGTTGCAGCCATGCTTAAAGATTTGACACTGCATTTTAATTTCGTTGTAGACCACAGCCGTACATGTGACCCATCCAGTGTGTTGCGGTTACCGACTACTATGAACTATGGCAGGGACGGGGCCGCCACTCCTGTTCAACTAATGAAGGTCGGCACCCCCCTCCCTGTCATTGACATTGTAGGTAAGCTAGTAGCTGCCATTAAAGCTAACAATGTGCAGCCCTCGCAATCTGTAGCACAGCAGTCTGTATCTCCAACACTTAATGGTGTTGAAGTGCCAGAGCATGTACGCAAGCAGTTCGAAGAGCAGACTGCACATTTAACGCAATCCAACAACCTACGCCGTCCACTTAAAATCATAGAAGGCTGCAAGCAGATTCAATTATCCGGCACTGGTACATACACTCAGTGGTATAACATGATGCTGGTTATGAAACACTGCAACGGTGGCAAGGAAATGGTGCATAAAATCAGCCAGCTTGATACAGTCCGTTACGATGAGTACAACACGGATGCGAAGTATCAACAGGCTGTCGATGGTGGCTATGGTCCGGCCCTCTGTACCACGTTCAACCAGAAGGACCCCGGCATATGCCAGCACTGCCCCTCATTTGGCAGGATAAGCTCTCCAATAGTTTTAGGGGAGATTCATCGGGAAACTCAAAAAGTCACGCTCACTGCCCCTGTAGTGGCAGCAGACCACACACAGCCGACACCCGCTCCGGTGGCTGGTCCACTTATGACGCTGGATGCTTTCAACGATAAAGAATACTCAGTCATACCGGGGCAGGGTGTGGTGTGGCACAAGCGGGCACTTGTTTCCGGGGAACTCGTTGACCCGGACGAACAGACAAAGCACTATGTCACGCAGGATATTCTAATATGTGAGACAGAGTTCTATGTCCATAGCATGGGTGTAGACAGGTCGAACCCATCCGACATACAAACTTTCTACAAGATACGTAAACGCTTGCCCAATACACAGGGTGAGGATGTTGAATTTTCTATAACAAAAGATTCTGGTGACATAGCTATGGACAGGTGGTTCTCCAACAACCGCTGCGCTGCAATACGTCCGAAATATAAAAAACAGTTGAGGGAGTTTATGAGTACATATATTGCGGCTGTTCAGTCACGTATGACGGAGATGACTGTCCGTAAGGAGTTCGGTTGGAAGGCTGAAGATAATGGTACTGAAGTTGTTCAGCAATGTTTTCTTTGGGGAGAAACTTTAATTACTCCGCAGGGTGACACCAAAGCGTTCCTTGACAAACGTGCTATGAAAATGCAGGACGTGTATGTAAAGAGTGGTACACTTGAAAACTGGAAACACATTCCAGCTATGTATATGCACCTTAACCAGTACATTGGTCAGTTATGGATGTGCGCCAGCTTTGGTTCGGCACTCATGCATTTTGGTGTTGGTGTAGAAACTAACGCCACATTCAGCATATTCAACGACCACGGTGGTAAGGGGAAGACTGAACTAGGTTTTTCTGTTGCCAGTGTGTGGGGTCTGCCTCGTAGACAGGTGCTTACAAGAGGCGACTCAGCTTCTGCACAGGCGCAGTACTTCTCAGTACGTCATAACATGCCACTTGTTATAGATGAGATAACACAGATGCCCGGTATGTCCTTGATGGATATGGTATACACCATCATCAATGGTAAGGAACGCAACAAGTCTACAGCTTCTGGTACAGATGTATGTATACCCGGAACATGGGATACCTTTGCATTCTTCACAACTAACGATGGTGTGTGGTCAAAAATTCGTCAGGATAAAGGGCAGGGTGATGCCACATTATACCGTGTTGCTGAGTATGAATGTGATTTTACCAACTACGGTGGTACTGATGTGGCTGATTACATCCGTAACATTATAAAAATACGAGATTCTAACTATGGACACGCTGGTCCGGCTTTCATACGTTATCTGGTGCAGAATCCTGTAGAGCTTTCGGAACTGCTGCTACGTGCTGAAGCTATTGCAAAGGACTTGCTTAAAGACAGTGCGGAGCGGTTCTGGACAGCCAGCTTGGGTGCGGCACTGGCCTGCGGTGAAGTGGCTGTAAAGCTTGGACTGTTGCCGTATGACATGGCGGTACTATACAACTGGGTCAAAGCTGTATTCTTGCCGAAACTCCGCAGTACTATCAGGGAGACCAAGACTTCTGGTATCGGTCTGTTGACAGATTACCTGCATGAAAAACGCAGAAGCACTCTCATGGTGACATCTTCCAAGCGTACTCATGCGCAGAAAGACTTGGGTCTAAATAATCCCATGAACATGGACCCGTATATAAAACTGTATCCGGACCAGAGCTTGCTTATTCGTATAGAAGAGGATACTAAGGCTACCTATGTGACGGCACGTGACTTTAGCAAGTGGCTGGTCAAGCAGGGGATGTCATTTAACGATACCATGAACCAGTTAAAAGATGCTGGTATTCTTGTATCAGAAAACAAACTGTCGATTGCCCTTGGTGAAGGCGTTTCCGTTCTTAACCGTGGTCGCACCCAGTGCTACAGATTCGATGGTAATAAGCTTAAAGCTGTTATGGAGGTGTAACATGGTTAAGAGTTTTGAAGAAATAGCACATCACCGTCCGAGTCAGATGATGTCACATATAACCCGCCGGGGCAGGTTGTATGTTCCAAAGGCTCTGCATCCATATAGCGCGGAGATTACCACACTGGATACTGGCACGGTAGTGCATATCACACCTGATGTAGCAGACGGTCGTATGGACTCATATGTGTTCATTGGATTGGGAGATATATCATTTATGTTTGATTATACGACAAACAAATCCATACCTATACCACTGCTACGGGATGAGTACGGAGACTATGTGGCTTATGTATAAAAAGGAACACCCCACTCTGCCAGCGAAACAGAGTGGGGCTTACCCGGAGGCCAATACGTCTGCAACAGGACGTGGAGGCACCCAATCACAAAAACGGGGCGGTGTCAATAACCGCCCCAATTTTTATGTCGTGACTGCAACAGTGAGAGTCTGAACAGCTACGCCATCGCCATTGCAATTTGTAGCAGCTATAGAAACTGTCCACAATCCGGGTGCTGTAGGAGTACCTGTCAGATGAACATGGTTGGCAGACCAGTCGGCTGTCATCCAGCTTGGCATACCAGTTACTCCGAACACCATAGGAGTGTCGCCTTTGAATATTGCCGAGCCGTCCCATGAATGTCCAACCAGCGCAGGAGGTGATACAACACCTGCAACAGTGACAGCTTCACACGGACAGGGGCCGTCACAACACTGGTGGTTGCAGATGAGCCATTTGATGACAGGCAGTGAGGTTTCAAAAAATACACAGGTGCCACGTGGAAAGCGTTTGGCATCGCTATCCACACCACGAGTTACAACCAGAGTGCCGCACTGATTCTCCACATACACATACTCGGTGTACAGATTATCTTTCAGAGTCAGGTAGATTCCGTCATCTTCAGGGATAAGCTCCATCAATCGAGTCTCATCTGCACGGGACAGTGGCAGAAAGTTGGCATCTTTTTCCAGTATGTTGTTCAACGATGCGTTATACGGTGTGAGAATCATTCGCAACATCCTTTGTTTGTGCATGGTTCATTTGTAAGTACAGCCATATCAACAAGGAAAGGCGTGTTGCACAAATCCAAGTCCAGTCTGGTGATATGTGTGCCGTTGTTAAATTCTACATTACCGAAGTATCTACCGGGAGGCATCTGCCAGAGCTTGTCATCGAAACGAAACACAGTGCGGCCCATTTCATCTGTATCGAAAGCCGGGTATACGAGTGCTGGTAGCTGGTGCGGCACCTCACCAGAAGTACCGGGTGCCCACGGGTGACCGGGCCAGCAGCCTGTGAGTGTCACAGGTGACTTCAATAAGAAACCACAGTCAGGTGCTTCAATGACAAGCCTGATGTGCTTATAGTCGATTATCTGTGCGCCGTTACAACCGGGCTGTACGATGCGGATAGCAAGCTCTGGCTGACCATGACACAGACGTATAATTTTTGAACGGTCCATTGGTACTCCTTTGTAAAACGTGGGTGTACTGACCACACCAGTACACCCACGCAGTCCTGTGCAGTGGGTGGCACCGCACTGTCAGGTTTATCGGTTCCGCAACATATTTGCGGTATCCCTATTTGGCACACCATACTGGCGAGAGCGTGGATTCGTCCAGTAGAATGAACGGCGTACTGCGTTTGTACGAGTTGCATCTGTAGCTTGCCGCCACTGAAGCAACTGGTCATCGAATAATGTGGGGTCTTCAATACCAGCTTTACGCATAGCTTCAAGCTTATCCTTGTACGGAGTAGCAGCCCCGGTTAAATCCTTATCAGCTTCCTCTTTGAGCCACCAGTCATGAATCCACTCAGGTGAGAAGCCAGCCTGTTCAAATATACGTGTCTTATATGCACGGACATACTCTCGGTTGTTACTTCCATGTGCTTTCAATACTGCATCAATTCCAGCATCTTTAACTTGCGCTTCCATTTGTTCTTTCATGCTATAATAAGCTTGCGATGTTTTATCTGTTCCGGGTGTGTACACTTTTGAAAGTCCAAGTATTCCCCATATACCAAGTTGGTCACGCACTGTTTCATACCCCGGTATAGGTCTATGCCCAGTAGCTTTTTCAGCGAAGTATGGAATGATTTGTAATACACCAGCGGACATCCCGTTCACCCAGTGACGTACATTCTCAGGTGCAGTATCCCATCCAGTGGTATCATACATAAACTTTGTAAGGTCTTTCCAGAAATCAGCAGTACCAAGCTGATTAACATCTGAACTACGTTGTGTTGGGTTAAGATACTGCTCCTGTGTAATGTTAGCACCTAAGTAGTTTCTACCAGTAATAACTTCCAGAGTTGGTTTAAGTAATGCGGGTGACAATGTTTGCACCATGTAAGCCAACGGAGCTTCTTTCATAGCAAACTCCGGTTGACTACCCGGCACAATATTCTTTGTGAACGCATTTATTATGGTACTACCAAATTCATATTCATCCATCAATCCTTTTTCATAACGATACATCCCGTAACCAATGGCTGACGCAATCTGGAATGGACCGAAGCCACCATTAATCATGTAGTAACTACCTTTGTCATCAGTGAATATCGGTATACCCTGCATAAGTTTACCAATAGGAATCATATCAAAGTAGTTATATCCTGCATCATCCTCACCTGCACTTGCAGACAGCATACTGGACAACCCATATAAGGACATGGACACTGCTGACATTGTTACCCAACCACGCAAGGCTGCGCGTTTCATATCTGCATTACCATTAACCATAGCACCATGAATACCAGCAGTACGGAACAGTTGCTTGGCACCTTGAGTCACACTTGGAACAAACGGGAAGAACTTTTTCAAGTGCTGCGTAGCTGTTCCTACCCGGCGCATGTCCATCATGTCAAGCGTTGCCGCAGCCGCCGCCTGAGAGGATAGCCCGTGCTTCCTGAGAGCCGCGTACTGGGCGAAAATCGGCGCGTTATACATCAGGTCGGAATAGGCCATTAATGCCTTATAAGCCGTCCTGCCAATTTTTTTAGGCATACTGGGGTCAAGCTGTTTTAGCAGGTCATTAACTTCTGCTACGGATTTGTTTGCAGGGAACTCCAACATGGTTCTGAACGTGCTATTCATCACGCCACTATATTTAAACTCATTGCGTATCTGCTCCATCCACGTGGTTTCATGTCCAATAGCAGGACCTTTACCAAGCTCATCTCTAAGATGTGCTGATATAAAATCGGAGTTCATTATCATCATGGAGTATGTAGCAGATACTTCTGTACCAGATACACTCTGCCCATCAGCACTAACCCATGTTCTAGCTTGCATATTGAGCAGACGTTCATTTGCATCTATATAAGCGTTAGTAGCTGTGAAGAATGGACGGAAGAATGTCATCATCATTCCGTAACCCTTCGTGGCTGTCTCCATAGCACGTGCAGCTTTAGAAACTATTGTTGGGTCTGTCTCCAATGCCCTACGAAATGACACATGCATACCGGGGTTTTTCTCTTGGTCAAACCGGAGTCCATAAGTTTTCATAACCTGCGTAACTGTACCATCTTCAGCAGTCTGGTCTTCCATAACACGAATGATTGCATCCATACGCTCTAATTGCGCATTGAGTGCATCAACGTCACTACCTTGAGCTGCTTCTTTTTGTGCGTATATTTGGTCAGCATCTTCACGAATAAATCCCCAACGGTTATTTTCACCGACACGTTTGTAAACTTCATTCAGATGCACACCAAGTTCTTGCATGGCTATGGATTTAGCAGCACGTTGCGCAAACATGTTCATAGCAGACCATGAATCCATTGCAGGAGTTTGTGAACCCCGCAGGCGGTAATTCATTTTTGGTGAGAACATGGATATGTCATTCACCGCTCCGTCACCACTAGGATTCTCTACCATAAGTGGTGCGTAAAAGAATTGGTTACGCCAAGATTCTGCTGTAGCATCATCAATGCATCCATTTTGTTGTAATGTGCGGGCTATACCACGAATAGAAGTGCGTTGCATGTCAGTTATACGTTCAACAGTTTCCAAACCATATTTCTCTACCATAGAAATGTAGTGATTCTCTGCCTGCCAACGTGTCATGCCGCCAGCATATCTCACATCCAAGGTCTTGTTACCGACCTTGACATGGAACTGGTCAGGTTCAGGCTGTCCGGGGATACGTGTAGCCATGTCAGGATTTTCCTGCCACGACACATAGTGGTCGAACTGTATCTGCAACTCTTGCGCTCTGGCCTGATTTGCAGGTGTTGGATTACGCAGTAATTCAGCCTGTGCCGCATCCAGTTCTGCTGAAAGTCTGGCACGGAACTGCGGTTCACGTTCAATTATAGCGTAATCGCGTGTAGCTTCTCCCAAGTCACGCATTACTTCAATAATCGAAACACCTGTAGATTGTGAAACACGTTTAAGCTCTACACTAACAGGTGTTATAAACTGGTCCATGAGTAGCTGTAGAATAGCACCTACTTTCGGTTTATGAGTAATGAGAGCCTGTACTGCCGGGTTAGTATCAGTACCACCCTTATTAGCAGGAGCCATCTCATGCAACATCATACGCAGCTTACCGTCTGCGTCAGCTAACCATGTGTCAAGTGTAGCCATAATATTACGTGTACGACTAGCAGCCTGCGGAGAACCAAGCAATCCACTGTTCCACAGTGCGCGTAATGCACGGTTTCTAAGCCTTCCAGTTTCTTGTGATTCAGTAATCTCTCTGTCCTGTGTCATAATAATATCAGAAACTGCTGTGTTTGTCTGACTATCCACAGGTGGATTGGCATCCAATGTATGCGTACCATCACGTTGAGTTATAACAATTGGGTCTGGTGTAGCTATGGATGATATAATATTTCGTACCGTATCTGCAACACTAAGAGACTCCACCTCATTCTCTTCATCTGTAAGTTCTATCTCAGGTTCGGCAGCAGTACGTTGTGGTGCGGAGGTGGATTCAGGTTGGTCCCTGTTCATATTGTTCGCCTTACCTGCAACTTCCGCATCTGGTGTAAGCGTACCACGCATGAGAATGTCAAGCTCTTGCTCAGTAACCTGCATCTGATTAATCGGGTGTAGTATTGCACCCGGTTCAGCCAGCATACGGGCTAGTGACCTGTTATCAACTTCACGTTGCATACGGTCTTCTTCAGAAAGCTCTCTGGCTGTACGCGCCTCTTCCACAACCTCAACAGCTTCTTCAGGAGATATTATATCAGCCTGCTGCTCCATGAATAACTGAGCCTGCGCCATGTTCTCAATCTGTGCAGGCGTCAGGTCTGGATTATCGGCTCTCAAGTTATCCCGAATTATCTCAAGCTGTGTTTCTCGTTCAGCAGCAATTTGTTCAGGATTCCAATCTACCTCAGGGACGCCAGTGTCCGAGATGCGTCCGTCATCGCCTGTGCGTTGCTCTGTCGAGCCAGTACTGCTTCGTTGCTGAGTATCTGATTCCGGGCCTGCGGCGTTAATGACCTCACCACTTCGTCCGCTGTCGGCTCTCTGTCCGGTGGTGCGTATCGGTTGACTAGGCTGTATATTCGCTTGAGGCGTTCCGGTGCCCGCGTATGCGGCCCCACCAGTCCCTGTGCGTGTAGCTGTTCCACCAGTTCCAGTAGTCGGCGCATTATCCGGGGCGAGAACTGTATCGCCAACTGGTCCGGTATCGGCCTCTGATTGGCTATCAGTTGGATTCCCTGCTTCACCAACGCTATCTGTTCTTCCTTGCTCAATCTGTCGAACTTGCTCATTGGTATACCCCGTAAGTTGGTTATCGAATACTTTGCGTACATCAGCAGGGATGTCGCCTTTCATTATGTATTTTGCTTTGGCATATACATCCGTCAACAACTTCTTCAACTTGTCGAACACATACTTGAGACTGTTATTAGGAGCCTTACCAGTACGGATGTACTTCTCAAAAGCCTTCGCAATAGTCTCATGCTGTTCAGTACTCCACGCATCCCGTAGTGTAGCATCACCTTCCACACCAGCAAACTTACCAAGAACACGCATGTCCTCCGCAAGTCTCCGTTTGTAAGCTGAGTCAGGTATGGACTCATCGGAGAGAATGTTGAACGCCTCTTGCATGTAAAAGTGCTGAAACTCATGTATAGCAGTAGATGCGTCTGCATTTTCACTAAATATTATACGTGCGGTACCATCACTGAGGAAGTCTATTTGTCCACGACTATCCTGACGCAATACATCCAATGAAAGTATTGCATCCTTATTGAAAATAATAAGGTCTTGTACAAATTTACCAGCCGAATCCGTATGTAAACCAGAGTAATAACGAATACCATTCAAACCAGCTTGCGCCAAATGTTCTGAAGCGGCTCTTGCGGTTCCTAACTGCTTACGTAATTGTATATAAAATTGTAAAAAAGTTTGTGTATTATTCATACCAACTGTACGTAATTTTTCCTGTACATCAGGAGGTTGTCTATCAAGACGTAATCCCCAATCAGCATAACCAGTATCTGAAACTTCTATTCCATATAAATGTCCATTCACTCCTGCATAGCTATCGGCAAGATATCTGCTGAATGTTACATACAACCCCCATCTATCATTCATCATAGACATTCTATCCATGTCTATTTCAGTAAATGCTTGTGGATTAGAGCTTCCGTGGAATACAAGTTGAAACAGGCTGTTCATTATTTCTACAGGGTTCTTACCTACACCGAATGTGAGGCGGCGAAGCTGTTGTGCATGTGTCAAACCGGAAATGCTACGGAGTGTATTCATCATCCGTGTGAGGATTGTGGACTCTATCTCAGCGGACTCTACTGTTCTACCATTTGCCAACAGTTGCTGGTGCAAGAACTGCTGTACGGCTGCATCAGTTGTAGCCTCGGTTATAGCTTCAGTGGCAGGGTTTATAGGACCGTTCCTCTGAGTAAGCTCTTGCCGAAGTCGAGCCACTGTAGCATCCCGCCCACGCTCACTCGCCAGATGACCACGCTCACGGGGCAGACCACGAGTTGGAGCCTCAACTGTACGAGGCGGTACAGCGGCAGTTTGAGGGGCTGTCTGACCCGAAGGTGCCGGAGCTGCTTCAGATGCAGCAGGAGCCGCCTGAGAGCCACGAACAGGTACGTCATTATGACGGGGAACAATGGAAGGGGGTGCAGCCTGCGAAGCCACTTGAATCGGTTGCGGAGTTTGCCTTCTCCGCGCCTGATATTCAGCAACAGCATCAACACCGGATGCCTGAGAAACCGTATCAAGCTGTGATTGTAGGAAACCCCCAACATTACGGGCAGTGGTACCCTCCGCAAGTACTTTAAGTGCGTCATAAAATGCTGTACGTTGAGCCGAATCTGTGAAATCACCATTAGTCTGTATATTATATAACGTGCTACCTGCCTGCCGTTGCTGCGCGTAGCCACGCCACTGGTCTACTTGTTCAGGAGTTAGCTGCCCATCTTCTTGTAGTATATCAATTGCAGCCTGCACATTTGTGAAGTCAATATCAACTCCAGTGGTATCGGCAGTCATGGAATTAAGTGTTGCAGTCGCCTGTTCCACACTCGTAGCAGGCGCAGTCTGTGCCGCCTGCTGAATGTTTGAAAGCTCCGTAGCCCATCGAGCAGCGAAACCTTTTCCATTGGATGAATTATCTACAGAAGCTACAATACTCTCAATAGTATTAGAATCTACACCAGAACGCTGTGCTGTGGACAGGTCATTAATAATGTCATCCATTACAACAGAAGCATTATCAACACCATCATGGATGAGTGCCTGTGCTTTTGTTGTTGCAGCATTCATAGCTGTGCGACCAGCTTGAATCTGTGCATTACGTTCAGCTATCTGTGTTTGATTAAGTTGTACAGCTTCAGGTGCTTGTGTTTGTTGATATACATTCACACCACCAACAACAGCCGTGTTAGGATTCGGGTCACTTGGATTTGTAGTAGTCGGCAGATTCGGGTCTACATTTGTACTGCTACCCCGCATCATATCAACAGCGGCACGCCCGAAAGCCGCACCACCAATAGTTGGACCACCACCGAGTGCGCCAAGTAAAGCGGAATCTTTCATACCATCATACGGAGTAATACCAGACTCTGGAACTGTCCGCATCATTGCTCTGTTGGAAGCGTTAGTGACCCACGATTCCTGTAAAGCTTCTTCAGCCGTACCAAGACCGATACCCTGTAATGTACGTCCGACTATACCACCAGGAAGTAAACGGGCTGCACCAGTCTTACCAGCCATAGCAGCGGGGCTTATGAAAGACCCGGCAGCGTTTGCCAGCATAAGTTCCGGCATCGCAGCATCTGCACCTTTAAGTGCAACATAGTTAATTATATCTTCCTCTGAAGCGAATCTTCCAGATGCCTTTGCATCTTTATATGCTTGCGATTCACGCAATACTTCCGGTTTCATCCTACGTACAGTATTAAACACCTCAGATGCATCAAGCCCTGATGTACCAGCGGCAGCGGCAGCACTGAAACCTTCTGCAAGAAATTCACCCACAGCAGCACCAGCAGGTCCTGCAAGCATACCAATACCTCTACCAGCTAACTGTCCAAGAAGTATAGGTATAGATGTTGAAATACTACTGGCAGCAGTACTAGCAGCCAGTGATAAAATATCGCCGTAGTCACCATCACGCAGCGCAGCCGTAACAAATTCCCAGTTAGGATTGTCAGGGTCACCACCTTGCCGTATGAGATGGTCCATTCGTTTTCGTAGTTGCTGTCTATATTCTGATAATTCTCTGCTATTCTGAATATCATCTTGTGCTATATACAGCCGAATCATCTCGGCATCTTCTTCTGGTGTATGTTCACGAGTTGCACCAGTAGCAACACGAGCAGTTGTGGCAGGAGCCAAGGCCCATAAATCCTGCACACCATGCTTTATATCATCTCCAAGATTAGTCCACGTCTGTGCAGTACGTGTTACACCATCTTTAGCGGTCTTGCGCAATGGAGCTAGAGCAGTCTGTTGCGCAATCTTAGCATCTGTAGAGTCCCAGTTATCACCGAAATTTTCTTTACGCCAAGTCTCTCCAAACTCTTTGTCCCACGCATCAATATACTTTAACTGGTCACTCCACGCCAACTGCGTAAAATTTTCATTGGCATTAAAGTCTGTCTGTACCTGTTGCTCAATAGCCCTCGCTTGCGTAGTAGCCTGTTCCTGCGCAAGTTCACGCTGCTCTTTCTTAGAAGGCTCAGTAGCCTTGATAAGAGCATCCATACCCATCGGTTTCGGGAGTCCTGAGGGTGCAGTTCCCCACCCAAATGTGCCACCAGCCATATACTATACCTCGTAAGAAAGTGCAGCTACACGTTTTAAAAGCTGTCTAACATATGCATCGTAATTCATAAAGTCACTGTTCTGCATATCACCAAACTGATATGTCTGACTTGTAGCATCACTAAGTTGCTGCTGAATACCCATAAGCCTAGCCTGCTCTTGCGCCAAGGCGTCCGGCTGTTCTTCATGTGGTTGGTCAAGTATAACCATTGAAGAAAGATTCTGTGCCATAGTACCTTGTGGGTCATTTGAATAGGACGGGGCAGGATTTAAATGGTCCATATCTTGGTCAGCAATAGCCTGCATTGCAACTGGACTACGCAACGCAGCCGCACCCTCTTCAGGTACAGCCGCTGTAGGACCCATAACAGATGTGTCACCAACTTGCGGTTGGAACAATACACGTGACATTTCACGAAAACGGTCTTCAGTAAGCGGACCATTCGACAGCGCAAGCCGTGGTACTGCCATCTGTTGTGCGATACGTTCACGGATATTACTAGGGCGTCTAGCCGTAACAACCTCAGTATCCATTCTATGTACTGGCGTGTTTGGTGCTACACCATCATTTTGAAATGAGAAGTTTGTGTTCCAGTGCTGGTCAAATTTATCACGTCCCTTGCCGGACGGCTTTATTGCCTCCCACCGTTTACCCATCTTCCCCATTGCACCTTCAATGTCACCAGAAAGTACATTATCAAAAGCACCAGTATTATTAAGTATCGCACCATATACTAAGCGTTGATGGTCTGGATTTTTTGGGTCAGTAGCACCAACTTGTGGAGCAAACTCATCCCATGTGCCACGGGTAATTTGATACAAACCCATAGCTGTGGAATAGTCTGACTTACCAGTACGTGGATTCACGAAAGTTCTGCGGTACCGTTCATCGTGCCCCGGATGCTGCCCAGTCATATCTTCATCAGGTATACGTGTAGCACCGCCAACCAACAGATTGTAATTTGCATCCGGGTTAGAGCGGTCTATACTGCCAGACTCCAAAGACTGCACCGTGTCACGCATGGCACGGTAGTATGGATTTGTTTCCGCATCTTTTATTTTCTGTAGTACAGTCTCATCAAAAGGACGTACAAGTTTATTCTTAGCCATGACTATAACCTTTAATTATAGTGTTAATCTGTAGAAGTCTGCTCACGAAACACTGGAACAGCATCAGGTATAACATCATATATATCCTGTATACTCGCTACGCATAAACCATTTGCATCAGGACATTGTTGCTGTATAAGTGCATTAAATTGTGCAGTAGTTATCTGCGGCTTACCAGTTGGACTTGGAGTCGTAGGTTGTGCGGGCGGCTCCATACCAATACCTGTCATATACATGGAGGCTGCGTCACCCATAGGACTCTCTGATACACCCCAGTCGAAAGTAGGTTTAGGTGTAGTCGATGGCGTAGCCCCTCCAAAACCCTGTGGCGTACTACCACCAGCACCCTGTGCAGGCGTAGCAGGCTGCGCGGCCTTTTGCCCACCACTGGCTCGACCTTGTAACATCTGACGATAATACGGGTCAGCAAAACGAGCTTGGTCTAACCCAAGTTGTGCCATAAGAGTAGCAAAGTTACTCTGCGCAACTTTGTCATCATATATGTCAGTCTCAAAATTATTCTGTAATTTTTTCTGATACTCTTCATCGTAAAATTTATTAATACGCGGACTCATTGTAGCAAGGTCTACCAAATTTTTCATCTGGTTAGACTGCACGGTGTTATACTGATTCAAATCATCCCAGTTAGCTTTCCGTGCAAGTTCTGCACCCTTCATATAACCACTAAACAGGTCTGGTATAATGAACATTTCACACTCCTTTAAGGTACAGGACCCATAGCAATTACATTTCCAAGTGTATTACCAGCCTGCCCATTTAACGCTGTAGCACCAGACATCATAGTCGGGTACTGTGTTTGATTTCGATTCGCCAACCACCCAAGCATTGTCATGGCACCCTGCGTCCCCTGATTAAGCATATTGCCGACACCTTTGAGCATGTCACTCGCAGTACTAGCATATGAAGCAGACTTTGCCTGAATACCACGCCCAAGGTTAAGCAGGTTACTTCTACGGTTCCAACGCATATCATCCATTACTTTCGCATAATACTCTTCATACCTGTAATTGTAGTTCACACCATCAGTCTGCGCCATAGATTCTGCATAATCAAGGTCATCCAGCAAAGTCGGGTCAACGCAAAGTGCATATGATTTTGCAAGGTCTGTAAGCTGGTCATGTCCATTAGTATAACCAGCCTGCGCATTATTCACACCATCGTTGAATGCTCGTTCATAATCAGGGACAGGTATTGGTGTATTACATACTTCATTAAGCATCGCCTGTTCAAGCGGCGCATAGCCGTCCCTGAATCTACTCCACTGGTCTTTTGCGATATTGGCATAATCCTTTGCAATCTGATGCTGCATATCAGCAATCTGCATCTGTGCAATAGAGTTTAGCAACGCAACAGCAAGCATAGCCGCCTGCCATAAAGTCTTCTCCAAACTTTCACCGGGGTCACCGTATACAGGTTTCGCCCAAATACACAGTTCTTGATATGTTTTGTCCCATGTCTCATTAGCTTTCTTCATTTGCGTTTCATAGTGCCCATCGAGTTTGTTGACAGCCTCAGCTATGTCACTCTTCTGAATGGATGTGATTTGGAAACTACCCGTAGCACTCATACAACATGCCATGACTACGCCTCCGGTTTATATATTTCATTTGTACCGGGACGAGACACCCACCCACCAGATGTACCAGCTTCTGTAACAGGTGCATCACCAGCAGGTGGCGCACCAGAAGCTGTAACCATATCCGCTTTACGTGGAACTACACCGCGCATAAGAGTTGGAAACTGTGTCTCATTCTTATTGAAAGAGTATCCAAGATAACCAATAGCACCACTAGCAGCTTGACCAGCCTGTGCTGCAAGGTCACCGTAAATACCAGCCGCAAGATTAGAAAACTGAATGTTCTCTGCAATCATGTCACGCCCACGGTTGAGGACGTTCTCTCTACGTTTCCAACGCACATCATCACGTGCATCTACATAAGCTCTCTCATTGCGGAACCCCATATTCGACAACGCACCAAGTGCCATAGAATGTGCATTGACTACATCTTTAAGAAGTGCAGCACGTAATCCAGTACAGTATGCACTCGTGCATTGCATGGACTTCTCTGCCATACCCTTGAACTCAAGGTTACCATAGTTACGAGTGCGCCCTACTGTAATATCATAAAATGGCTTCTCACGCGCTAATGCCCACGCTTCAGCAAGCTCTTGGTCTTCCCACGGCTTATAGGTGGAGTTGTAATAATTACGCCACCACTTGGCTATGTCGAGATAATCTTTTGCTATATCATACTGCTTTGTAGCATAATAAATAGCAGCGGCTGTGTTATATCCAGCAACGGCGATAGCTGCGGCTTCAAGTATTGATGCCGCAGTACTTTTACCACTATCAGATACGCCAACAGCACATTTTCCAGCAGCAGCCGCCATAACCTACTCCTTCATATACCGTTCCAAAGTGAACGTGTTCTTTTTCTTCCAAGGAATCTTTGCCCGAAGCGGCACGTCCGATGTAATACGAAACTCAGTAATATCTTGCAACGGCATAAGCTCGAACAAGTAATTAAACATACCCTGTTCAACTTCTGCATCCCGGCAGTGCCACAACTCTAACTGAAGTGCATTAGCCCTGTATGTCACAGGGCAAAACCTTATACCAAACATGAAACCAACAGGCTTGTTATTTTCATACGCAATAACAACCGCAAGTCCACCGTGTTTCCACATGACAAACAAATTCGGTATCTGCAACGCAGCAGGCTCACCATAAATTTTTTCACCATGTCGTGTCCAGTACTCGTCAAACATGGGAACAAGTTCATTCTGTAGATACTGAATACCAGACTCCACAGTCTTTGGTGCTGGTATGTATTTATAAGTAAGCGGCATGGGTGTGGTCCTCGCTATTTACCTTGGTTTATTGTTACGTTTGCTGTACCTAGCTCTGCGTGTTCTACTACTCCAATACCATAAAACCCCATCCTGTAGTATAGATGTCGCCCAAGTCGTCCAAGTCTGAACGGCTTATCGTTCATTATAAAACGTGTGTAATCCAATCCACCAACGGGTGTCAACAGTCTGAACTCAATCCCAGTAGTTTTTAACTTCGCAGTATTTGGTGATGCAGTACCACCAAAGTGCATCTCACGACTCTCCCATATATATGGACGTAAAGTACTTCCAGCATTCCACTGCGAGACTATTTGGTCCTGTAACAATAACAACTCGCCATTCGTACTCACCCACATATCCACAGGCTGGTCACTTAGCGTAACCATAGCACCAAGTTTAAAGTCTTGGTATGTGTTACCGTCAATTTCTAGCATGAAGGATACCACATCGGTGACACAAATCAAGTATCCTCGCCAGTACGCCAGCCTGACGGTATCCGGCCTGATTTTCACCCAGTCATCCGTACTATACCACGCAGAAGTTATCACCTGAAACTTCGCATCTGTGGAAACAAGGACCAATCCATCCTTTGAACTATACACCATCCCAAATGGCGTAGCTATGGCAGAGTTCGCATACCCACAACTTATATCTGGAAGTGGTATATCAACTTCATTCACGGCTCTACATTTACGAGCCTCACAGTTTGGAGCAGCACTTACAACATATGGATACCCATCTGTGGATACGATAGCTTGTTGGTCAATAGTAACCATATTGACTATGTTGTGATTTAATGTCATGTCGTATTCCGCAGGCCAGCTATAAGGTTGAAAGTTCTGCGAGAAATGTACCTGATTGTTTGTTACACCAACAAGTGCGCCAGTTCCTACTACATGTGATATATTCCGAAGTGCTTTCGGCGGTAACCGTACTTCACGAGTGTTCAATACAGGGCCAAGAAACTTTTCAAGTAGCGCATCTGTGAAACTCGTAGTATATTCAATCTCAGCTACCAGCATATAGTCAGTAAGTGGGTCTTGTTCTTTCTCAGCCCCTGTACGATACGCTGTGGATGACCTATAGATACGCATATTAACTACGCCATAACCAGCCGGAGGTGTCTCCATGCCCATAAGAACTACTGGGTCACCATCACGAACAGAAACCAACTGGCTTGGTGTACTTGGAGCAGACTCCTCCCCAAAGATATTTACAAAGGTATACACATAAGCACGTGCCGAACAATCACGTCCTGTAGCCTCTGTAAAGCTCAAACGCGGGGCGGCTATAGGTTCCGGGGCACCAAGGTAGAAATATGTAGGATTACAATTTGGGTCCAGCACTGCCACTTCAGGGCGGTCAACCCGCCCTGTCAAATAAAGTCGGTTATAATCCGGCAAGTATTCCGTGGTCGAGACACACGTATCCCACGTCATCATACAGCACCCTACAGCCACCAACGTCTTTGCCTCTGGAACGGCTACTGAGAGCTTTTTTGTCTCCCGCCAAGGCTCAAGCTTCCCATTACGCAATTTCACATTGTGAGCCTTTGTAGCGGCATTTTCGGGCAACAGGTGCCAAGGGGTCCGAGGGAATATTCCACCGAACTGTGTTATAGCTCCCATGCTAGACTCCGATGGCTATAAGTTGCACGTCCAACATGCCAATGTCATCGAACACATAATTCTGAGTCTCTGTTGGAGAAGGACCTTCCATAAGTATTACGTGTTGACCCGGAGCGTACATCGCCGCAGTCGCCACGATAACTTCAACAACTCGGTTGGTATTATTTAAACGACAGAACGCTTGAACAATCTGTCCATTGACACGAACTCTATACAAGCTAGGAAGCGGCAGCAGTCCGGGGTCAGCAGTAGCAGGCGGCGGTGTAGTTCCAAACACCCCAAGCTCACCTTGATATGTAATACGGAAATGAGCAGACTGTGTAGTAGTGAAAGTCATTTCATTGCTATTACGTTCACCCATAAACAGTTTTGAAAAAGCTGTATCTACAGTACGCGCTAACGGTGTGATAGCTGTTATAGAACCAAACTCATTAATACTGAGTTGGAAGTTACGCATATCATAATCACCGGGAGGTGTTGCAATAGTACGTGTCATACCAATAACACGTCCAACCATATCAACACTGGCACTATAACCACCCCAGTCCCACTGTCCTTCAGCACCGCCTTGAAGGTCTAACGACACTGTAACAGCAGGACCTTCCTGCGTCACACGAATACCGGGACCTGCAATAATGCGTTGAATAGGGTCAGGTGTATCTATAAATCCTACAACATGCCCAAACGTATCAAGGATGAACGGACCTTGCGGACCACTACCAAGTGGGGATGCACCATGCTCAAGGATAAATGGGTCAGCAATATCACCAGTACCAGACACAGTAATTTGCGGTACTGTGCTGGATAAAATATATGTACGCGATACATCAGGTGGTGTTACAGAAATTACCATAGGGTCGGCAGACGAACCACAGCCACGTATAGTAACCCCAGTGCCGCCACGAATATCCAGATAAGCACCGTAACGGCCTGCGGCATCCCGCTCAAGCAAATTGCATATACTAGGCTGTAAAATGATACCATCTCCACCTTCTTCATCACATCCATCAGGTGTAGGAGTACATGGAGGTGGTGTATATTCAAACACTGGGTTAGGCTTCGCATCTATAATACACCCATTGGCGATAGTAATTACCCCATACTCTCCATCAGGTATAGTAGGTTCCCCACGCAGTGACAAGCAGTTACCATCAAAATGCAGTGACCTACCAAATGGCAGGCATACATCAAACGGCTCACAGGTTATAACAGTCTGGTTAGTAAGGTCCAACGGTGTGCAGTCGTTGGCTTTATTTGTCTTTCTGCAATTCATGTCATGCTCCTAACGAAAGCGCAGACGTGGTTTTGTAGCAGTTATACCACCACGCTGGTTACCCATCATTGTATCTATTGCCGCAGAACGTATTCCTATAACAAAATCCTTCTTTAACTCCTGCGCCCTATTAACACTGGACCACGGCTTATTAGACATATTCATAAGCATATAACGTGCCCCAGTGAGTACAAGCTCGTAGTGATTATGTAAGAGCAACGTATCAACTTCACAAGTATCCCATGTAGGTGCCACAGACATAGTAACTTTAAAACAGGCATGTGACGGGTGGTTGCGGAATAATATTGTGTTCGGTTCTTGAAACCAAGTAAGTGTGCCACACGTCATGCAACACGGTTCACTAGTTAGACGGCGTACATTAGTGCAGCAATTACATCCATTATTACACACCTTCATAATGTTTACAATTGTCATACAGTCAGGTGGTTCCAACAGGTAATTCTCAATACAACGCTCTGTATGAATCGTAGCAGTCCTACGCAACACATTACCATCACGAGCAATGCGGTCAATAGACCGCAACACATAATGCGCAAAAGCATCAGACGGCATGTCAGGGAACTCTAACTGTAGTTCCGGTAAAAATTCATCAACGCTAACTTTGCTGTACGGCTCGAACATTACTACTTTGTCTAGCATTGTCTGCGTCCTCCGCTTTCTGGTCATTGTTTTCTTTCTGTATCGCTAACAACGCAAAAAATGTATCACGATGTAACTTTGCTACATTAAAAATATTCGGGTTAAGTTCTGCATCAACAGTTTTAGCACGGTATAATACCCACTGTTTAATTGCAGCCAACAACTCTGTATCAACAACATCACCTATATCTTTAGGAATAACAGAACATTCAACCAATACATATATATCTTGTCCGGCAGGTACTTGCGGGTATACACGCAATGTGTCGGTATTACTATCAATAGTATATTCAATAAGCTCGAACTTACCAGTCTTAGACTTGCAAGTTCTACCAGTCCACAACAACTTGTCATTAGCCTTACGTACACGGAGTTCTTTAAATACTCGTCCATCAGCGGTGGACTGTCCTAGTACACGGATTACATGCGTACAATCACATGTATCCTGTATGATAGAACATGGTTTTAAGTGGATTATACGATGCTCTATAAACAGGTCGGGGCGTTCAACAAAAGCAACTTGTATAGCTTCCATCAAATACGCCCCTAGCTGTTCTGCGGACCACGTAGTAAATTCGTGTCCAGCACCTGCATCATTCAAATCCACTGCCAGTTGGTAAAGCAGCGAATCGGGAGTCATAAAGTCTCCTATGCATTCTGTTCAAAAAGGTTTTTAAGTGTGTCCAGCAATGGTGCGTGGGCAGGAACAGCGGTTAAGGGCAGAGCCGCTTTTACCACACTGTTACCAGTGAAGTCACCTGTAAAGTCTTGTGGTATCCCAAGTTCCTGTGACGCCAAACCTACGGGAGCTACTGTGTTAGGGACTTCCTCACCAACACTTTGTGGAACCGCATTACGTGGAGTTGTCATAGGCTTGGACTCCATGTAAGCTACCTGCGCTTCATAGGGGTCTTTACCATATCCAGATGGTAGACGATTCTGCCATACAGCAGGGTCTTCGTTACCAGATTCGTCACAATTAACACACAGGTCTGGTCTGTTCGCAAAATCCTCAGACCACTCATGTATCTCACCAGTACTTTTTACTTTCACACAGGGAGATACTGGAAGAGGGGGAACCGCGTTAGCGGCCCCCATCTCTTGCAGTTTACGAACCTGTTCTTCCTCGCTGACACGCTCGTAGATTCCTTCAACTCTATCCCGTTGCATACGCTTTATGACCTCCCTACTCATTGTAGTCTACCGTTCTGTAGCTGTGGGCCGGACGGGAGACTTGTTATCGGTACTGGTTGTAAACGCCTTGGCTTTAAGGTTCAATTCTTTGGGGCGGTCAGTACGGTCACGAGCGAGGTCACCAACAACGCCTTTCGGAAAACCACCAAATTCTCTGTCTTGTGCGCCCATGTCACTCTCCTAGTACTGGTGCGGGCAATCAAACCCTTCGATTTTAACCGAAAGGTAGAGCGCATTCAGCATTGTGTCAAAGGTTACAGTGTCGTCCGTGGGGAGCGACTTAATGATAAAGCCCAATACATACGCTTTCTCCGAAGTGGCATAAAGCGGCATAAGAGGGGCGGTGCCAATGTCAAGCAGGGGCAGCATGATGTTGGTGGGTGTTGCACCGGATACGTCAATAGTGTTTGTAACACCAACACTGGCAGCCACATCATCAATGAGGCTAGTATTCGTGTATACAAAATCACCATCAGCATTACGTGTCACTTCCTGAACAATAATACCGAAAGTAGCACCAGCAAGCCGCTCATCCTTATCAACAAGTTTCACATTAAGGTAGGTAGCGTAATGGTCAGGCGGCACAACAATGCACCGAATAACGTCACCGACTTTAAGGTTGGCAGCGGTGAAAGCGTCACGCTGATAAACCATCTGAGAAGGTTTAACAGGCATACCAAGGGTGAAATACCCAAGCGCATATGCACCATCACAACGCGCATTAAAAGGCGGTGTTCCATCCTGCCGGATACTTTCAAACGGGAAGCCATACTGCGTATAGTCACCAGCGCACCACGCAAATTTTACATCGGGTGTACCACCCTGAAAGATTTTTACATCTGCCATGAGATTATTCCTCTCGATGCTAAAGGTTATTCAAAGGTCCAATACGCAATAGCAATGGCTTCGGGATACAGCATCTTGCCACCCCATACCGCCAGCATCTGGTATTCAACACCAAAGGTACGTTCAGATTCAACCAGACGGCCTTCAATAATGTCCGAAGCATAAGCAAATGCCGACTTATGCCCTGCGATAATATAGAAACATACACGCCCATCAGTTTCAATAACAAACGGCGAATGCGTAGTTTCAATGATGTTAAAGCCGACAAGGGGTTCTTCCCACATACCATCAATACCATAAGAACAGGTGCGGCAACTACCAGTCCACGAGGCATTAGCGAAGTTGGATTCTGCAAGGGCAAGACGGAACGCAGTGGGAAGTACAGCGAACATCTCACCATTCTTCCAACGAAGCTGTTCCATAAGAACCTGCTGAAGTTCAGCCATGCGGCGGGTAATGGTATCTTTATTCACAACAACCGGGTTACCACGAGAACCGAGGTCAATCTTGCCAAACTTCCCGGCCTTTGCACCCTTGTTCTGCGCACTGGCTTCAAGAATCATAGCAGTAAGGACCCACTTACGTTGCATTTCAACATAGGACTCGTATACTGCATCAAGGAATGCGGCTTCCCAAGAAGCCCAACGGTCACACGCAAAGTGAATATCCGTCTTGTCAATCTTGATAGCATTATAAGCAGCATTGCAAATCTGCAAGCAGATAGCATCAGTGCTTATCTGGTTCGGGATAAGCTCTTGGTTCTTCTGATACGTGCGCCAACCACCGACTTCAGGAGCTTTCATAATCTGCACTTGCTGGTTGCACTGCACGATACGCTCATTGATGTCGCTATTGGTAATCATGGGAAGAAAGTCACGCTCGTAAATACGAGTTATGATTTCATTGTAATATCCGATACGGGCAAGAGGCGTAGCTTCGAGGCCACCATAACCGGATGCAGAATTGAGTTTCATACCTTACCTCTACAGTTTAGTTTGCGGAAGCACCAGTCCGGGCTTCTCGATGTTTCTTCATAGCGGCACTGAACTGCTCACGTGAAATCCTACCAGACTGGAAGTTAAACTTCAAGTCAGCCAGTTCTTCCATTGAGAGTTGCCCATCTGGTGCGTCAGACTTAGCCGCTGGTGTAGACCCGACACTGCCGGGACTTACCACCGCCACGCTTTCCAATGAAGGTTGTGAATCTTTCATCTTATTCAACACATTGATTACATAATCCACATTCCCTCTATTAAACTCTGCGGCCACCAACTGACCTACAGTAAGACCGGACCCATCAACAGGCGCAGTCATCGTCTGATAATACGCCTGAGACTTCTGCAACTGCTCAAGGTCCGGGTGGGCAGTCAACAGTTTTTTATGCAAGGACGCAACTTTAGCCTGTACCCTCTCTTGTTCCAACCGAGTTACATGCTCATCAAGCTTTTTCTGTTGGGCATCAAGAGCCTTCTTCGTAGCATTCTGCGTAGAACCAAGCGAGTCTTTAACCATTTTAACGACAGGTGTGAGCAACCTTTTTGCATCTTCTGGCGCAATGGTGGCGAACTCATTAGCGTTCTCTCCAAGCATCTTTTCAAGTTCACGTTCAAGTTGCAGTTGTTGCAACTCATCCGACAGAGTGACTTTCTCTTTTGTAGAAGCCAACTCCGCACGGGTATCCTCAAGTTCCTTACGAAGATTCACCAATTCATCACTGTCCTTCGCTGGTTCCACACTTGGTTCCGGCTTCGCAGGAGCCGAAGGGGTAGACGGCGAAAACAGACTCATATAATCGGCAGGAGGCGTTATATCTGACACCGGGGTAAGCGGTGCTTGCTGAGGTTGCGAAGGTTCAGCAGGAGGCGTTACAGGGGCAGCAACCGGGGTAACCGGGTCTACGGGTTGAACCGGAGCCGCAGGTTGTACCGGAGTGCCACTATACCAATCCTTATGCTCATCCTTAAACTGGGCAGCCGCTCTTGCGGCTGGATGCGGGGATTTGCGAAACCGCATCGGATTAGTTACTTCCTGTTGCGACATAGTAATTTCCTCTTAGATGTCTGTAAGGCGATTGAAAGTATCCATAACAAGCTTTATACCAGACACGATACCAGCCGCTTGCGCCGCCTGTAATCTAGCTGTATCATCAAACACCGCTTTTGCAGCACACATACGAAAGTTTTCCACTGCGCTAGTATGCAACATAGTAAGTGCCTTGTTAAATTCTTCCAAGCCTTCCCGCCCTGCAATCGCTTGTTGCATTGCGGTTGTCAATTCTTCGGGTAATTTATTTTTTGACATAACCAATCCCTGTTATTTTGGACCGCTGGTCGCTGTTGTTTTGATTGTTACTCGCCGCAGGTTGCTGCTGCGTTGTACTTGGTGTCCGAACCTCTTTAGGTTTCCGACAAGAGCCACAGGCCATATCCTTATCCTCCGTATCTAAGGTTCGCAAGTTTTTCATAGCCAGCATTATTACGTTTACGCTGGCATATAGCATCCTCACGTTTTTCGTGACGCCGCCGTTCGTCCTCTTCCAACTTGTTCACACGGGTGCAATACTGCTCCCCAAACATTTCAGAAAGCGTTGCAGGTCCGAGTGGTACAGTTGTCAACCTAGCCATAACACACCCCCTACACAGTGTAAACAGGGACGTACAGGTTTGGGGCAACTTTCATCCACGTGGCAGGCACACCAAGAAGTTTTTCTCTTGCACCATACATGGTTGTCGGAAGCTTATCTGCAACCGTTGACAACGGGGTTGCAGGTTCAAATACAGGCTCATGATATTCCTGAATCATTTCCAAAACTTGAACGCAGTTAGGAATTTTAGCACCATGTGCGTGTGGTGCGCCGTTGCAATCAGTGAAGGATAGGAACACGCATTCCTGTATGTACTGGCACAGTTGGTTCACAATACCTGCACCAGTTGCGGGGTCGATGGTGACATTGCCCTTCAACACAATGTTGGAGAGTTCAGTGCCGGACATAGTGCCGCCAATAATCTCCGAGTTGTGAATGTGAACATTGGCAAGTGTCCCACCATCAAGAAATTTGATTTCGGTACAACTCATGTTACTCTCCAACAAACAGTTTTGATTCCCATGTGTATACGCCCCGGTCCATGATAGTCACATAGATACGAGCCATACCAACCGCAGTTTCATCATTCAAGACGAACCTATACGAGCCGGGAATGTTAATGAGAATATGGTTGTTACAAGCCGATACTTCAACGCCACACCCATCCAAGTACACATAGTCAAGTTCTTTCACCTGACCTTTATACTTTGAAAAGTCAACTATGAGTCCTTGGCAGGAATCATAATCAGGCAGAGCAGACTCTTCAAAGATAACAGACTGCAAGCAAGCAACCTGCGTAACCTGTGTCTCTGTGTCATCTACACGCTCTTTATAGGGCATGAAACCATAAGCACGAACAACCGCAACCTGACCGGGGAACACATGAAACATGCGACTTTCTACACTCTGAGACTGGTCATCCAAGAGCGGTATGGGAAATCCAGAACGCATTCTTTCTATAACAGGAAGTCTAGCCATTACGGTGTACCCCCATAGCAACAATCACCAAGCCCCGCATTATAATTATGCGGGATAGATGGCGTATTAGCCATTACCCATCGTTGCATCTCAACCTCAAGGTCACCAAGCATGTCAGTATCCTTGAGTTCAAGTCTATACATACCGGGTACCATAAACATCAACTGCAACTGCTGGTCTATATCCGAGTTACGGAATAATCTCCAACACGGTTCACAACCAAGTGTCATAGGAGCTTCAAACGTAATCTGCCCATCAGGGTCACGTTTAAGCATGTTACAAGGTGGACAGGGGCCGTCTATAACAATAGGTGCATAGTTAGATACCGCTACACGATTAACGCGCACCCATGAAAAATCAGGCATGTTATATGCGTCAATAAGTACAACCTGTCCGGGTCCTACAGTGAACACGTGTGAATAGATTGTACCGGGAGGGGTATTAGGTGAGAACAAAATTTCTTTACCCGGAGTGTTTTGGATGCGTTGTTCGGGAGCGGGACCGCAAGGGTCACCACCAAACCAGCCGCCTGTATTTATGCCCATATGTACCTCCCATAGATAGCCCCGACAATGAGGCCGTAGATTACACCACGAACACTGGCGCAACACCAACAGGGGGCTTCCATCCAAGGAATAGGCCAGAACAGCTTGCACCAATATTCATAGAACAGTGTGGATTCTTTCTCTTGACCTTTACTGTTTACCGGATGGCACCAGTTAATGTGGTCAATGAAGAATGCTTTAATCATCTGCCACATCTTGTTGCTCCCGCAGTATATACCTGCCAGATTTCAAATCCTGCAACTTGTTATATAGGTCTGTACTGAGTTCTGTGAAAGCTCTCCACAACACAGGGTCATTGGGCGGGGTAATAAAGATTGGGTTGGCCCAATACACGCGGCGTTTATTAGCCACATACCCACCAGAACGGTAACTAGCTTCACCACTACCAGTCCTTACAGAAAATCCACCATCAGAACTTACCTTCGTAACCTGCCCACTGCCTATACCGAGGACATATACAGTATCCCCAATATTTACTTTTACACCATCAATCATTGTTCACCACCCATAGGAAGGGGTTGTTCGGCGGGAGGCATCTCACCACCGGGGCCGGGAACATCCCCGGCAGGCATGGGGGTACTCGTGGACAAAAGCTCTTTCGGAACACCCATGTTACCAAGCACATTGTTCAAAGCCCACATCATAATGGCCTGACCAGTAGGCATAGCCATAAGCTGTTGCCCTGCCGAAGATACCATTTGCAATATCTCGTAACTATTCTGTCTGTCAAGCTCCCTTTGAAGCAAACCAGCGGAACCTTGCGCCAATATTTTACAGTCACCCTTGATAGAATCATCACGCTCATAGAGCATATTGTAACTGTATATAAGTTGTCCCAGTGGACCAAATACCGTGTCATCTATGTTACTCACTGAAGCTGATATAGCCTTTACAGCGTTGCCTTGTAACATGGCGGCACCACGGAAAGTTCTATTTGCACCAGACCCCTGCGCCGTACCATGTAACGCAGCAGGTATATTTGTCACTCTATCAGCGAGGTCCATAAAATATTGCAACAGTTGCATGTAATGTGGAATAGCACTTGGAATTGTATAAAAACGAAAAGCCGGATTGTTCGTACCAATCTCACTATCCACTGGGTAAACAGTGTTAGGTATCAATCTACCTATATCTTCATCACCCATATACTTTGAGAAACGTGTGTAATCTGCCTCAGTGATAGGACCGGACGCGCCAGCAGCATTCGACATAAGATATCTAAGGGCTGTTATGAAACATCGTTCCACATCACGAACACGCTGTGCTATACCACAACTAGCTATACGGTCACGCTGCTTATAAAAACTGGCAGTAAATACAGGACGGATGTTAAGATTAGGGTTGTCATGGACTATAACTTGGATTGTAACACCGTCAATAACAGTAACTGTCGCATTGTAATAATGCTTCAAATCAAGTCCGGTAATACCATAGTCACTAAGTTCCTTACCACTGAAGAACCCATAATGCACAAGTGCGTCTATTGTTGTTGACCCATTAGACCATGCTATAAGTTTATTATCAAGCTGGTCCGGGTTTCCAGACATCCACCTAAAGTTATAATCCTTTATAGTTTCCGTACCTTCAAGCACTTTAACAACATTAGCCTTTATGTAGCTCTTCATCTCAGCAGCTTGCAGCAGGTTCTGACGTGTCCAACGCTGACGCAGAAATATCCCAGTGCCACGTTGTGTGTCAGGTGAGTCTGGTGAATACCAGAAATCCCATGGTGAGACAGTCTTAAACTCATAAAAATTTTCCGACCTGACACGTATATTATTAGTTCCCCACTGTAATTGTGGACGGCGTACTGGAATGGGACCGTGCAATACAGCGAATGGATACACTGTAAAATCTGTTAGAAACTCTTTCATTGCGGTATTCCAACCACCTTGCAGGCATTGGTCAATGATAAGTTTCTCCATATGTTCAGCCGCTGTAATAGCTAATTCATGTTCCTTTCTAAGTGTCTGTGTTTTTACAGCCGTAATAAGCTCCATCACATCACCATTAAACTGTCCATTATACAGTTCCTGAAGAACCTTCTGTACAGCTTCATCTTCACCACGAATAGACAACTCCGGTAACGGAGTCGCTTCTATAGCCCACGGCAGTGTATTTGGTTGCACCAGTGTCTCAGTAAGAAAAGACTGTACAGTACACGCCTTCATGGATGTTAGATTGACATAGGCATCTACCCCCAGTTCGTCCACAATCTGCTGGTCTTCTGGTGATAGATGCCCGTTAAACTGGTCATAACAATTCTGTAATGTCTGCCGCAACGACAGGTCACCGTAAACACGTTCCTGCGACTGCCAACGAACCGCCTCGTTAAAACGCTCAATTGTGATGTTGGCTATAGGGTCAACAGACTTCTTGGGAGATTTTATTTCTTCACTGACAGGTTCATACATACCATACTCACATTATACGTTTGAGTGTTTTTCTGCGTTTATCTAAACGCCTTCTTGTATTTCGTAGATGTGCATCATCATACGTATCACCTTTAAGTATTTGTAGCACCCCGTACTGAATAGCATCAGCTATATGTGAGTACAAGTTCTTTTCCGGTGCGTTACTAAATGCCTCTGTTATAGAACCAAAAGCTCTTAACTTCTTATATCTGTATCCACCCTGCATAGCTCGTATCGTTAAAGTGCAGTTGGGTGAAATTATAAGCCCACCAAAATTTCTGTTAAGTAATGTGGACACTGCACGTATACGAGTCTTAGGGTCGTTTGTCGATGGAGTCACTACACGAAGTCCTGCATTTTTCAAATGCTCTGTTGGTGCAAGCCCTTTAAAACCTTCTCTTGCGTTTGCCGGGTCACAGCTTACAATGGCTTCACAGTTAGCGTATTTTGTATGTAGTGTCGGTATAAGTAGTTGGTCAATAAAAGTCTCCATACCCATCTCATCACCGTACAATTCATCCAGTATCGCCCACCTGCCCTGCTGTAACTGAAGTATAACAGCCGCTGGATGTATTCCAGAAGTATCGTACCCAACCACTATATCAGTGTATTGAATCGGTACAAGCTCTGTTCTGGATACATGCATATCATAATTGAACTCCGAGTACACAGGCTTACCATCTTTCATTGGGACATCTTCAAGGCAGAACAGGGAGTCTATCATATCAGTACGTCCCTGCTGCTTCCATGCCGCAATCTGGTTGCTGTAATACTCCACACCACCCTTGAGGTTTTGTAAGTTCTCAGCTTCCGTGTTCACTTCATACGTCACAACCCCCATGTCGTCAACATGCTTGAATGCGGCAGGCGGTTGTTTGAAAAACTCCCAGTTGTCCTCAGGAGACTCCATCATAGTACCGAGGTAATGCCCATGAGGTGGCTGGTTGAAATCCAGCAGAACTCCGGCCCACGAACACCCACCAAGATTTTCAGGCGGGAAACGTCCGACACGGCCCATGACCGCCGCTAGAACCTCTGAGGCGATTCCTGTTGTCTCATTCAGCCACGCCCCAGTCCAGTTCGCAGATTTCACTTTTTCTGCGTCCTCTGCCGTCTGAAGGGCTTGTAGTACGAACTCCATCTGAACCACAGTTCCATCCGGCAAGGGGAACCTCCACAACCCTGTGATTGGTGCGCCAGCCAGCTTGATTGTACCGAACTCCACAGGCATAACTTCCAGTATAGAGTTTCTTGTGGTGGACATAAGTTCAGGATACGTACTACGAATGATACCCCACCTAGTATAACGCACGTTATCTGCCGCAGGTGCCTGTTCGCATCCATACATGAGAATATCTTCAGCTATAATGCAACTCTTGCCAGAACCAAATGGCCCAGTTATTCCCTTCAGAAATTTGTTACTGCCATGAAATTTTATTCCAGTGGGTGTTGGTACATACTTAAACATCTATCAGCTCCTGTGGTTTCGCAATTACACGGGCGTGGTCAAGGCTTCGTCCCGGTATACTTGGGAAGTTAAGAGCCACATGAACCGATGGACCAGCAGGCATGGGCGGCGGTGTATCCTCAGGAGGTGCTTCGAGACCAGCAGATTTAAGCAGTACTGCTAGGAACTGCAACATCTGCTTGTCCTCCATACTACCACTGACAGCGCGGTTATAAAGCTTCTCTTGCAGTTCAGTTGCAAGCAACTCAGCCCTCATACGAAAGCCCGCACGAGGGCCAAGTGCTTTAAGATTACGTACCGCCTCTACAACAAGCTGACGGAACGTAGGATTTATAATAAGCTCGTTCAGTTCGACCAAAGACAGGTCGTACATACGTGCGACATCTTCAATGTCGAACTGCGAGCTTTGTGTTTGTGGTTGCGACATAAGCGCAAGGTCCCGCGCAATAGTGGGCCACTTGTGCTGCATCTTAACAAGCTTCATTGTGACACTCACAGGTGTGGTCTGTGACATGGTAGACTCCTATTTCCAGCCGAAAGGTATTGAGGCGTAGTCGGAGAGGGAGGTGCAATCACGGAAGCACTCTGTAATATCCCCAACACCAGTATGTGTTATAACTAGCGGCATTCCAGCACCCTGCATATAACGATTCGCACTGTAGCATCTAGCATAATTCGCTGTAGTAGTTCCAAACAATAACACTATAGCACCCCTATAAGATGTCCACACTGACATACACTCGTTAAAATCTAATACATTACCAGTACCACCAAGCATAAAGCCTATTGGCAACGTCTTATTGAAAGTACTCCACACACTAAAACAGCTACGCATAGTTACTACCGAAGAAAAATCTTGACACATAAAACCTGCTGGAAGAACTTGGTTAAAAGCTCTCCAAAAGCTAAATGTAGACTGAAAAGACTGTACTAATGGAAATGATTGACACATAAAACCTGTAGGTAATACTTGATTAAAACTCTCCCAACCACTGAAAACAAGTTGAAAAGACTGTACCAATGAAAATGATTGACACATAAAACCTGTAGGTAATACTTGATTAAAATCCCACCAACCACTGAAACATCCAACCAATGTATATAGCACTGGAAAGTATTGACACATAAAACCTACTGGTAGCGGCTGGTTATAATGCCGCCAAGCACTAAAGCAATATGATATATTAACTAAACTAGGGAACTGTTGTGTCATAAATGTAGCTGGTAATACATCATTGAATGCCCACCAACCGTTGAATGTGTAGTTAAAACTTTCCACAAACGGCATAGCACCACACAAAAAACCATTAGGTAAAGACTGATTAAACATAAACCACTCAGAAAATGCAGCAGCGAAAGACGTGACTAATAAATAATCTCCAGACATAAAATCAGCATGTAATACACCATTAAATGTATGCCACCCGCAAAAACACCCGTCATACGTTGTTACTAAAGGGAGTGTGTCCGATGTAAAACTAGGTAAACATACAGCTAGTCTGCGACAATTAAAAAACGCATGTTCCATACTAATTATTGTGCTACTCTGGTATCGTCTAAGCTCAATTACATCAAAATCCTCCGTATAAATTTGGTTATGTACGGCTATACGATGTATATTATCATAAGACCATAATCGTATAGTGCAATCACCAATAGATAACTCCTTAGATACTGCATAAGAATAAACACCACCTAACGTGTGTATACTATCTTCCACGCCATTGTATGAAACATGAAACTGCGACCCGGCGGGACCCCATACTAAAAATGTAAATTCTTTTTCATCCATCAAATCCACAACAAACTCAATCTCCGTGGTTGGAACCAATGGTTCAACACTTCTATGCGTATATCCACCAAGTATATCATTCATAATTATTTCCATCCCGAAGGTATTTGTGCATAGTCAGATAGAGAGGTGCAATCTGTAAAACACCACGTAGTAGCACCTACAGGAATTATTGCACCAGCAACTACAGACATTCCACTCCCTGTCATATTAATATTTCTATAATAACAACTTTGAAATGCTACACCAGATAAATCTGATAATATAACTGGTATATTTCCAGTATACGCCGTCCATTGATAAAAACAGTAAGCGTATGAAATAACTTTATTATATACCCCCTGCATAAACCCTACTGGTAATGTACTGTTAAAAACCAACCAATCCCTAAAACAACTAGCAAAGTTAGTTATGTTTGGAAAATTTCCAGTCATAAAACCAACATGTAGCATTTTATTAAAGACATTCCATCCAATAAAACATGATGCCATAGTTGTAAGTGCAGGAAAGTCACCCGTCATAAAACTTACAGGAAGTACTTGATTAAAAGCTCGCCACTGACTAAAACATGAATCATATGTAGTCACAGTCATATGTCCACCAGATAAAAAATTATATGGTAGTGTATTATTAAACACAAGCCATCGGTGGAAACAATTATTCATAGCACTAACACTTGAAAATGTACCACACATAAAATCAACAGGAAGGGGTTGATTAAAATGTTCCCATCCAGAAAAACAATTACTAAATGTTATTACATTATTATAATCCCCACACATAAAATCAACAGGAAGGGGTTGATTAAACTGTGTCCAATTCAAAAAACAACTCTGGAATGTCGTTACCAATTGGAAAGTTGCAGACATGAAACTAACAGGGAGTGGTTGATTAAACTGTGCCCAACCAGCGAAACATAAATCAAATGTTATTGCACTATTATACTGTTTAGCCATAAACTCACTTGGTAGCGGCTTATTAAAAGAACTCCATAAATAAAAACAAGACTCAAAATATTTAACAAGTGGATAGGTATTTGACATAAAACCAGCAGGTAAGTCTTTATTAAAAACCTCCCACCGATTAAAACAATACATAAAATTAACAACTACCGGAAACTCTCCTGACATGAAACCACTAGGTAGCTCATTATTAAACATAAACCAGAAAGCAAAACATCTTTCAAAACTAGTTACTAATGGATAATCACCGGACATGAAATCTTCATGTAGAACCCCATTAAATGATATAAGTCTTCTAAAACAGTTCTCAAACGAAGTAACAAGTGGTAGTGTATCTGCCGTAAAACTAGGTAATATTGTACTGACACTGATACAATCATTAAAAGCGTTCACCATACTATTAATTGTACTACTAGCGTACTTATTTATAGCTGTAACATATTGAGCATAAGCAGCATCCGCCAAATAAACACGGCGTAATTCATCAAAAGACCAGACACGTACTACATGCTGTCCGGCAGAAAGGCTTTTAATAACATCAACAACACTAGGACTGGAAAGTACTAACACACTTTCAACAATACCATCATATGATACATAAACATTTGCACCAGTAACCCCCGTCAAATGGAATGTATATGACATGGTAGACGGTAAATCAATAACCCATTCAATCTCTGTAGTAGGTACGGGCACAGCCGTAGGTTTCTGATAGCCTAACATAATTATTTCCATCCTGAAGGTATTTGTGCATAATCAGAGAGCGAAGTACAACCTTTAAAACATGACGCATAGCTTGTAGAGTTAGGCGCACTATTTACTACAGGCATTCCAGTTCCAGTCATTAAACTATTACCATAATAACAACCGAAATAATTAGCGTATGAGCTTGCGTTTACAATAGGGATAGGACCAGCATAGCTAGCCCAATCACCGAAACACTGGTTCATATATAAAACACGTGTATAATCACCACCCATAAAATTAGGATGTAAGGGTGTTACCAAGCTATTCAAATGCGAAAAACAATCAGCAAAATTAGTACACAATGGTAATGTATCTGATGCAAAACTTGGTATAAGTGTGTGTACATTAACATTACCACGAAGCGCAGTCTGCATACTTGTTATCGTATCACTACGCCACACATTTATTGTAGTTATATCATAATGCACACTTTGAGATACCAAATCTACATTATATATATTACTATAAGACCACAGACGCACCACATGTTCACCAACACCATAACTTGTATAAAACTGGTCAGTTACCCACTCTTCCATCTCCCACGGAATTCCCTCAACTCCATTTATGCTGTTATACATGATACCAGTACCATCAACCAATACTGTAGTAGCTATGGAACGCGGTACAGTGGCTGTAATAACAAACTCTATTTCAGTCGTTGGAACTAATGGTCCAACGCTTCTATGCGTATATCCACCAAGTATATCATTCATAATTATTTCCATCCCGAAGGTATTTGTGCGTAATCAGATAGAGAGGTGCAACCATTAAAACATTGTGATATAGTACCTAGCGGAACAACTGCGTTATTAACCACAGGCATACCGTTTCCGGTCATACTGGAATTACCATAATAACATTGATTAAAAGCAACATTTGATTTCAAGGATTTCACAATAGGTATTGTTCCAATGTATTTTACCCAATTATAGAAACACAGAGCAAAAGTAATTACACTAGGGTAATTTCCTGACATGAACCCCACTGGAAGGGGTTGGTTAAATGACCTCCAATTATAAAAACAAACAGAGAACTCAGTTACACTGGAACAACTACCCGACATGAAACTCTGAGGTAAGGGCTGATTAAATGCCTGCCAATCCCTAAAACATGCAGTAAATCTAGTAGTATTAGGGTAATTTCCAGACATGAAATTCTGAGGTAACGCTTTATCAAAAACAGTCCAGTAATCGAAACAACCTTGAAAATTAGTTACATTAGGATAATTTCCTGACATAAAATTCTGAGGTAAAGGCTGATTAAATGTACTCCAATGCGAAAAGCAATAACTAAAATTTTCAACTAAAGGTAAATCTTCATCTGAAAAAGTTGCCAGTATAGGACCATTAAAAGTTTCAGCATAGGCAAAACAATAAAGTATTTCTTTTGCAGTAAGTGCCCGAAACTTTTGGATTCCAGTTAATATCTTAGCAATAGTATTAATAGTACCATTAACACCAAATAATATACTTCCAACAATGTCATCGGATGTAACTCTTATTGTTTTACTTCCAGATATTGAATATGTATAGTTAATAACATTGGGAGTTGTTCCAACAAGATTGTAATTTTGAACATTACCATCACCCCAATCTATATTTAGTATACTAGTACCAGCTTCTCCTCTAGCGAAAACAGTTCGATAACTTACACCAACTGTAGGATTAACTGTGATTTCTATATCAGTACTATAACCAACAGGAGGTTCTGGAATTGTTCGTAATGTATATCCACCAAGTATATCAAACATATGTAAACTCCCCGGTTCCCTGATTGTAGTAATATACATCGTTGACTTTATCCCACAGTGCAGGGCGATTCGTCATATCAAGCACAGGAACCATATCTCGAATCAACACATTATTAGACCACGACTTGAAACCGTACATGCGAATCGCACTACGTTCAACGATGTTATCATTCAAATTCGCACCAAACAAATATACTGGTATGCCAGTATCTGTCAGTCCAGTGTATGTAGAAGTTCTCACAACACCGTCAAGTTCTGTTACAAGCTGCAAACTGGGCTGAAACACTTCAACAGAATACAGGTAACGTGTCATGGACACAAACGTATTCGGCAATCTATTAGAAGCCGACCCCACCCATACACCTTGCACGTTAGTGGAACCGAAATATAAACTGCCGAAACGTGCAGTACTCGGTGTATCATTTCTGGAACCGAGTATAGAAACTTGCGCATTACTAGGTGTTGGAAGCAAGAAATCCAATTCAACTTTATATTGTGTATTACCCCAAAGCAGTCCTAGGTCCAAATACTGACCCTTATCAGACTGTATATACTCAATCAGTACATGTGGTACTGAGGGTACTGGCTTTGTATATCCTAGCATAGCTACCCCGTAATAGGGGAGAGCGATGTTAAACCGCTCTCCCCATGTTATACTATTGAAGCTTCAGCAACGCGCTTACTTCCGTAGCGGTTGTCCCACCAAACGTAATCATCACGGGCTTACCAGCAACACTCGTCATACTTGAAGCCGTATTACCGCTGAGATTAACTACCGCAGGCGAAGCGTTATACTGCTCCGTAATAGTGATAGTCAGTCCAGTAACAGCAGCGTCACCAGCCTTGCCAACAATAGCCACAGTCGAGTAGCCAGTCGGCATGAACGAGTAGATGGTGGTCATGCTCTCATCCGCATTAAAATACAGCGGGAAATCAGCCGTCTTGGGCACAAAAATCAAACTGTCAGTGCCAAGTACCGCTTGGTTCCCAGTGTCCGTAGAAACCGCGCTAGGGCCAGCAGGACCCGTACCACCAGCGGGACCTTGCGGTCCAGTGGACCCGGTAGCCCCAGTCGCCCCGGTAGCACCCTGAATGCCTTGGTCCCCAGTATCACCCTTCGGACCCTGAATACCCTGAACACCTTGCGGCCCCTGAATACCCTGTGAACCGGAGAGGTCTGTTATAAAGTCAAACTCAGACGCGCTACGTACAAACAGCTTGGAGTTATCAGGGTCATCCGGGTCGCCGGACTCTATGATAACAAAACTGCCTTCTGGCACATTGGCAAAGTCAGCCTCCATGTCCGCTATAGATGCGTATACCGCATAGATAGAGAACGGCGCACCAGCAGGTCCCTGCGGACCTTGCGGACCAGTAGCCCCGGTAGCACCCTGCGGACCTTCTGGTCCTTCAGGTCCTGTGGAACCAGTAGCCCCGGTAGCACCCTGCGGACCTTCTTGTCCTTCGGGTCCTTCAGGTCCTGTAGAACCAGTGGCCCCAGTAGCACCCTGCACACCTTGCGGTCCTTGAACGCCCTGCGGACCTTGTGGTCCAACAAGACCGTTAGCATCTACCCACATCTTACCGTCAGTACCTTCGACAATAGCATTATCACCATCAGAAGATACTAGGTCACCAAGCTCAAGAATTATTTTATTGTTATAATCCAGTTTCAAAAGATTGTATATGGAATCAGACAGCGCATCGCTAGCGTAAACAGCCAGCTTCTCACCATCAACAATGAGCATGTTCCACGGAGCCTCTACCCGCAAGTCAGCGCAAGCCAACATAACGCCTTCATCAGAACCTATGTAAAGGACGTTCCCGAAATTCTCGGAGACACTTGCACTGAGTACACCACCAGTATTTTTAAGGAAATTAACGGAGTCAACATCAGCTACCTGCAACAGTGCGCCACCGTCTGTACCTTCCTGAATGACGTTACCAGCATCCGCAGACACACTTGGGTTTACGGCTGCATACAGTCCATCACTAAATCTAGATATAATGTTATTGGAGTGTCCACTTATCATTACTTTAAGACCAATCTCAGTACACTCAAGTGCCGAAGATTCATCCAGAGCTACGACCAACACCTTGTCATCAATAACCTCTAGACCGCATCCAGCCTCGATGAATGCACCACCATCTGTACCTTCCTGAATGGCATTATTAGCATCAGCAGACACAACCACACTGGAACTTCCAGTTGCATACAACCTGTTGTCTGTACCAACCGTAAGCGTGTTACTGGCGTCACTGGATATAAGATTATTCGCAGTCACAGAGAACTGATAGAACTCATGTATCGGCACACACGGATTAGCCGGGTCAGTTCTTGTGTAGAACACAAAGCTGGTATCACCACGCTGATACACACTACCATTACTCGGGTCAGAAGGACTCGTAGTGATAATCACCACGAAGCTGCCCACAGGCACCGTACCAAGTGCGGCCTCCATATCAGCCACAGACGTATATGTAGCGAACACATCATTACAAGCCGTGGCATGAGGACCGAATGTATCGAACAGCGGCTCAATATTAATCAAGTTACCAGCCACATTCGCCAACAACTGACGGGCATCAACCTGAATAGCCGCACACTCAGGTGCAACACCATCAGCCAGTGCAACAGGTCCGGGCACCACATCAAATGTCGTAAGCCCTGTAGTGGCAGCAGACTTAACTACATCCTCATTGCTCAAGCTGACACGAAGGTCAGACCCAATGGACAGCCTGTTGTCGCAGTCATCAGAGATAAGCTCACGAAGCGGGTCATCCCCACCACCGCCGGGGTACACATACAACTCATTGTCACGAAGCTGCAACCAGTTACCCGGCTCAGAGGAAATCAAATCAGCGGCGCACAAGTACACCTCATGCTGTACATCGAGTTTCAACTTGTTGCAGGACATTTCCGACAGTTCCATCGGCGGCCCCTGCGGTCCCTCAGGCCCATCATCACCAGCGGGTCCCTGCGGACCTGCTACACCCTGCGGCCCCTGCGGTCCCTCAGGCCCATCACCACCGGGGTCCCCTGTAGGACCTTCAGGACCAACAGACCCCTGCGGCCCCTGTGGTCCAACCGGACCTTGCGGACCTGTAATACCAACAGCACCGGACAGGTCTGTAATATAGGTCCAACACACAGGGTCGCCATGCTCATCAACCTTGTTGGGTGTGTGCATGTACAGTTTCGACTGGTCGGGGTCCTGCACATCATCAGGGTCAATCATAACAAGGCCAAACTCAGGCACATCCGAATCCCCGCAGTTAGCCTCCATATCAGCGATGGACTCGTAGGTCTTGTAAATCTGCAACGGGTCACCTTTCGGCCCCTGTGCGCCACCGCCACCAGTGGGACCCTGCGGACCTTCAGGTCCTTCCGGCCCCTGCGGTCCAGTAGGACCTTGCGGCCCCTGAGGACCGGGCTGATTCACCATGAGCAGTCCATCAGAGCCAAGCTCAAGATAGTTGTCAGCATCCATGGACACAACATCCACAGGACAAAGCGACAACAGGTCATCCGAACCAAGGTGAATGGCATTACATGCATCAGTGGACAGTACATCCGAGGCTTTAATACCGGGCAGACCGTCCGCATCAAGCCAGAGCAAGTTGCCAGTCTCAGGCGACAGCACCAGCTTATAGAACGGACGGTTGTCAGTACCAACCTCAATGGCGTTGTCGGCATCCGTAGACACCTGTACAGGGACATACAACTGACAGGTACCGTCAGCCTCAAGCTGATTATCCGCTATGATGGATACGAGCTTCGTAGTGTCAATCACCAACCGGGCGTCACTACCAACAGTCAGTGACTCACAATCGAGACTTATCAGATTATTGGCTTTAACCAGCGGCTTGTAGTCAGAGCCGAGAAGCAGCAAGTTATCTATGTCCATCGACCTCTGCGGCGGGACATTGAGCGAACAATCTGCCGGGTCCACTACAATCTGGTTGCCAATGGCAACCGACACAAGGTCAGCCGACTGTACAGCGAGGCGGTTGTCAACAATCGTCAGCTTGTTACAGGCCAAATCAGGTGTAATAGCTACGAGATTCGTAGCCTGCACCAGAGGTTTGGCATCCGACCCAATCTCAATCAGGTTACCAGCATCAGACGATACCTGAATGGGCACCCACATGGTGCAGTCATCGGACTCAATCTGGTTACCAAGCTCACCCTGACGGGTCAGTGTAGGAACATCGAGCCGCAGCTTGCCATTGTCCGACACCAGAGTGCCGCAGGTGTGGTCCAGAAGCCCTGTAACGGTTACTATGAGCTTTTCATCCATCCCGGTGACTATCAGGTTGTCCGGGTCAGAAGAAATAACGTCAGAGGCGCACAGACGCAGGCCGTCTTCAACCGGGATGAGCAGGTTGCAGTCATCATGGGCCGTCACGTCATGAGCGCACAGGCGTATCTTGCCATCGTTGTCGATGTTCAGGCGGTTGCAGGCTTCATCGGAAATGTAGTCATGCGCCTCCCAAGCTTTAAGATACACTTTCTTGTCAATATCCGAGATGCCGAGGGCGTTGTTGGCCTCATTGGACAGGATGTCGTTGCCGCCAACGAACAGTTTATCATCAGCCCCACGGCGCAGGTAGTTATATTCTTCTGTGGACAAGGGGAGGACTACTTTCAACCGACCATCAGTGCCAAGCAGTATTGTATTGTCCGCATCAAGGGACGAAATTTCTACTGCACCAATGTACAGCTTGCCATCGTTACCTCTACGCAGGTAGTTGCCGGGGTCCGCGCTCAAAGTATCAGGCGCAAACACCGCCAGCTTGCCATCTTGTACCTTAATCAAGTTCCCATCGGCTGTGGACACGGCATCAGCGGGCAGAACGTAGATACCAGTGCTTCCACGTTTAACAATGTTCTCAGGACTGTTACTCAGCGGGACGTGCTGGACATCCATCGGCTCGTTGGGTTCTGCTCTATCGTGAGCCAAGCCGTCCGGGGTCAATTTAATCGGAGTGAAACTCATCTCTTAGTCTCCTTTAATGTTGTTTAGCAGAGAAATTTCTGCAAAGCGTTGGTTCGCTTTGTCTATGACTTGCTCCAACTCTTTAATTTGTACCAACAGCATCTCAAAAGTTACAGCCTCTGAGGTGTGGACTGTGTATGTAAGCTCTGTTAGGAGATTACTGGGTATGGGCTGGTGTCTCACAACTGAATGAGCGCAGCCCTGTAAGCAAATCAGGATGAATACGAATAGTAAGAAGCTCTTTAAGCTCTGCGTTACCTTCCGCAAGCTTCCGCAGCCGTGCGTTGAAGGATGTAAAGTCTTTCTTGCGTTCTTCATCCTGTTCTTCCATCCTTTTATTTATCGCATCCACCTTTTTAATGAACTCATCCAACGCCTTGTTAGCACTTACGGCGTCTTCAAGCTCCACTCTCAACCGCCCGCACTCCTGCTGTAACTGAATAAACTCTCTGTATCCCATAAAAAGAATCAGTGCAAGCACTCCTCCGATAATGAGACTCCATTTAATTTGGCTCATCGGCGTGTCCATCCCCTGTGGTAAAGGTATCCCTCACCTCTTTCCGCAATTCCGGGTCGGCGTGGAACACCTTGAGCATACTGCTGGACGCTTTTGTCCTCATCATGCGCACTATAGTGCGTACAATCGGTGGTACAGGAAGTCCAAGAAGCTCTAGTTTATCAATAATAGCTGCCAAATCCACAGATATAAACACCAACAGCATCCAATTTATCACAGGTACAGGCACGGCTGTTGTTCTAAAGAAGGCATGACAAGCGAACCCAAGCAGTATAATAAGGACCAAGTTGGTTCCAAACTTATACGCCCAGTGCATCACCTTACGTGGGTCGAAGCGTCCATAAATACACCCAATAGTCATTCCAAGAACCAAGTCTGCTGTCATAAACGCCATGTAAATGTTAAGCACTACCAAGTCACCGTAGAATATCTCTACGAAACAGGCAGCAGCAGCGGCTAACGCGGCTTTAATATGGATGCCGAATGCAATTTCTTCAAGATGAATTATCACAGGATTATCCTTTATCATAGCATGGCCTCCGTTAGCAGAGTATAGGTGATGCGTTGTCCGTACACCCCCATAGCTATGGACTTCTTTACAATACTTATTAGTTCCCTGAAATCATCCGGGTCTGCCAATACCTGACACCCCGCCGACCACTTATCCACAAGTATTGATGTAGTGCGCTCATTCGCCCGATGGACATTAATACCAAACAGCCCTGTTTCAATGGACTCCCCATCATACACCATGTTACTGTTAGCATCTCTGTACACGGATACAGGTTCGACTTGCACCAGAGCCTCGTACAGACCTTTATGCATTCCAAGCATATAAGCCCCCCTGTATTGGTCTGGTACCAATATTGCTGTGCCTTTGGTAAGCCCGTGAAACATCCAATAGGAGCCGGGGTCTGTAGTACATGGGTAGTAGTGGATTACCCACTCTCCATGTTGTTTATAAAAGAGGACCATTGTATCATCAAAACGGTTGGACACGTAGTTGTCTTTACGTATTCCAACAAGGTTAAGGTTATAGTCGCCTTTGTTGTAGACAACATGCTGGTTGTTCTGCATCGCAGCTATCAGAGTTTCTACCGAGGGCTTTATCACAGCCGACCTCCTTCATGGATTTAGGACGTTATAAAACGCTTGACAGGTTAAGTCAAGTGGGGTATGGATGTTGGCACGTGCTTGCTCCACAGCTTGAATGCGTGACGATGCCCCACCGGACGGCCCTCTGGTGGGGCTTCACTTATCTGAGGTCGTAGTTGAGACCGCGCTGAGTTTCGTGTGTCCGTGTCCCTCCCGGCTACGCCTGAGGGACGCGCCCCCACTAACGAAGTTCATAAGGCAGACCCTGTTGAGTCTCGTGGGGCTGTGCGAAGAATGGGAGGCCGAGGATTTGCCGGACGATTGCCGCTTGGTAGGCACGTTGCTGGACTTCATGGAAGAGTGGGTCATAGCCGTACTGGACGTGGTTCTGGATTGTCTGCATGTCCCACGGAAGTATGTCTTGATAGACGGTGGGGTAGAGGAAATCGGGTGGGCCTTCGGAGTACTCTGTTATAGCCATCGGCGGGTCTTGAGGGTGGGCCGGGTTGGGGACAGTGGCATGGTCGAAGCCGGGGCCTTTCAGGGAACCATCAATGCGAAGCTTCCACGGTTGTGGAGTGGGCGGTGCGGCGGGGATGCCGAGGAAGGTGGGGACTTGGTTGGGCATAATCGTTGGGTGTGTTTGAAAGGCTCGATTATTTTTTTGTAAGTTGAAGGGGTCGAGCCTTCTAGGTTTGTTTGAACCTGTGGAGATGGTAGTGCAGGTCGAGGAGGTTTGTCAAGTGGGGGGGGGTGGAGTCTGTACAATGTACTGAATACATTGCAGAAATTAAAAAAAAAATATTTTTCGGCAAAAGTTTGTGCGCGTAGTTATATATGAGTACAGACGCGCCGCCCGCCTACCATGTCCAAATGGGCCGCACCATACCGCCTGATAACCATTCTCATTCACCATTGATAACCACATTCATTACTACATACCTAGAGCGTTCGCGTTTGTGCAACAAGTTCAGTAGGTTACACCACTACCAACATGCATCATTATAAAGGGCTGACTGGCTGACTGGCTGACTGGCTGACTGGCTGACTGGCTGACTGGCTGACTGGCTGACTGGCTGACTGACTGACTGACTGNCTGACTGNCTGACTGACTGACTGACTGAC
>JGI994J12354_10000145_pt1 | contig 65326 bp, 46 predicted proteins | sample IntmicLarv3ML3BL_FD_12354 | JGI IMG/M metagenome (IMG submission 12354) | reverse complement strand
TCATCAGCGCTTAATTTGTATTTGGGCATTAAAACCCACCTCCTAAAAGTGTTATTATATTATAATACATTTTAGAAGTTTACACAAAATATAGGACGGACTCATAGAAGGCGGGATTTCTCCCGCCTTCTATATTATTTAGCAAGCTAATTTATAAGATAAACTATGCCCAGTATGCCTCACCGGACTTCTCTACTATAACCATTTCTTTTAAGAAAGCAACAGCCTTTTCAAATCCCTCATTACTGCTCATTAAACTGTCTTCATGCTCAATGGAAAGCGTTCCGTCATAACCAATCAAACGAAGTGTACTGATAATATTTTTCCAAACATCAGCATCATGACCATAACCAACAGTTCTAAATATCCAAGAACGGTTAATTTCGTCAGCATAACTCTTTGTATCAAGAACACCGTTTTCCAAACTATTCTCAGAATAAATGCGACAATCTTTTGCGTGGAAATGAAATACAGCATTTCCCAAAGCACGCAATGAAACAACCGGATCCATTCCCTGCCAGAACAAATGGCTTGGGTCAAAATTTGAACCAATCTGAGTGCCACAGCTCTTTCGAATTTTAAGCATTGTCTCAGTATTATAAACAATGAATCCCGGATGCATCTCAAAAGCAATTTTCACTTTATTTTTCTTTGCAAAATCATTTTGAGCGCTCCAATACGGAATGGCAACTTCTTCCCATTGATACTTTAAAATATCACTAAAATCAGTAGGCCATGGACAAGTTACCCAGTTTGGTGTAGTATCACTTTTACAACCACCAGGACAACCTGAAAAAGTAATAACATTCTTTACACCTGTCATAGCGGCAAGTTCAATAGTCTTTACAAATATTTCATGATGTTCAGTAGCTATAGCTTTATCAGGGTGAATATTATTTCCGTGACATGATAACGCAGATATAGTGAGTCCACGATCTACAAATTTACTCACCCATTCTTTTGCTTTTTTCTCGCTCTTCAAAAGAGCGTTTAAGTCGCAATGCACAGCGGCAGGGTAATTGCCGGTACCGATTTCTATTGTATCACAACCTACACGTTTGATGTAATCAAGTGTGTCTTCAAAGTTCGTACCTGCAAAAAGTGCATTAAATACGCCAATTTTCATAAGTATAATCTCCTTTATATTTTATATGCTATCAACCGATTTCCAGCTTCGCTCTATTGATGACTGTTCCATAGCTTCTAAAACAGCATTAACTTTTGCGCCATCTCTAAACGATGGATTTGCTCCGGTATTATTAGCTATTGACTGCATAAAGTCATGAATCATATGAGTAAATGAATGTTCGTAACCAACTATATGACCAGCCGGCCACCAAGCACCTTTTTCTATGTATGGATGAACTCCTTCAGTAACTAAAATATTACGAAATCCCTGTGCAAAATCAGGATCTTCGCGGTTAAAATACTGAAGCTCATTCATACGTTCAAAATCAAATCTTAATGAACCTTTATCACCATTAATTTCAAAATACCAACCATTTTTTCTTCCTGCGGCAAAACGAGTTGCTTCAAATGTACCAATAGCACCATTTTTAAAATGAGCAAGAGAAATAATAGCGTCATCAACATCAACAATACCTTTTTCACCGGTTGATACACCAGCCGCGCTAAGACCTCCAGTAGTTTCTGACTGAACAGGACGTTCTGTAACAAACGTCTTCATAGAAGAAGATACTTCATCAATATCTCCTATCATCCAATTTGCCAGGTCTATAGTATGAGCATTAAGGTCACCGTGAGAACCACTTCCTGCCTCAGCTTTATTGAGTCGCCAAGCCAAAGGAAATTCCGGATCTATAATCCAATCTTGCAAATAAGCACTTCTCCAATGGAATATTTTCCCAATCAAACCTTTATCAATCATACGTTTTGCTAATGCTACAGCAGGAACACCGCGATAAGAAAAGCACACCATATTTTTTACTTTAGCATCTTCAGCGGCTTTTAATATCTCTTTAGCGTCACTAAAATTCATAGCGAGCGGTTTTTCACAAATAACAGCCTTTCCTGCTTTTGCAGCCTCAATAGCAATCTCTTTATGCGCATAGTTCTGAGTACAAATATCTACTACATCAATGTCGGGACGTTTAATGGCTTCACGCCAATCAGTACATATCTCCTGCCAACCAAGGTCATAAGCAGCCTGTTTTAGTGATCCCTCTGTACGTCCTACCAAAAGTTTCATCACCGGCATAACATCAGCAGGCATCATATAGCGGATTTGACGATATGCGTTACTATGAGCTCTACCCATAAATTTATAGCCAATCATTGCTACATTTACAGTCTTTGTCATATCACGTTTCTCCTTAATATTTTAAGTTTTTTAGTAGTTATATATTTTAAAGTATTCTACTATCATATAATAATTTCCTTTTTTTATTATAGGTTTTAAGTATATTTTTCTAAAAAGGATTACTTGCTTGCATTTTATAAGCAACAATTTTATTAAAATTCGCACGACCATTTTCTGTAAACAGTTCTATATTAACTCCATTATCAGTACCAAATATGTGACGTGCGATAGCCTGATGATTATTTGCAAAAACTTCAATTATTGATTTATCCATAAATACCCGTAAAGTAAGCGAATCATCTACTTTAAGCGGAAATTTCTCTATTCTTCCTTTGACTCCGTTTATATGTTGAGATTTCATTGTGTCGAGCACGATAGAGTTTGTTGAACGCTCGTAATATACAACAGTTTCCTCGTTTCCTGATAAATCAGAACAAATTTTAACGCCAATCTTTTCAGCAGTAATAGAATCCGCTTTTATTTTTAGCTCAAACTGCTTTCCTGAGAAACCGTTTAATACCATACTTTTATCTTCTAAAACCACCTGTGGAAAATCTTTTTTGTCATAGCGAAGCTGTTTTAGTTCAATAGCCGGAGCCATCCTCAAAGTACCATCTTCATTATCAAGCCATAGTACACGCGGTAATGATAAATCTCCACCACTGCCACCATCAGCAAAATAAATATCATATGGTCTATGGTCAATTAGCCATGCCCACATAATTCTCCTATTATTATCATCACTTAAACTCTCAGGAGCAAAAAATTCATTCATACTCCCTCCAACCCAACGCATCTCATTAAGTCGTGGATCGTCAAATGACGACGGTGGGGTATAATCTATTGCCGGATAAGACATTCGTGCGTGCTGAGTTGGAATAAACATATTGTTTTCCTTATCATAATCTCCGATGTAATATTGACATCCTATAGAATGACTTATAAACAACATCATGTATTTCCCGCTCAAATCTCCGCCTTTTTCAGACAATGACAATTCAAAAAAATCAGGGCACATACAATCCTCACGCATCTCAGTCCATTTGCGTTTTGATTTATAAAATTTATGTAAAAATTGCCACTCATCCAAATCATTAGAAACAAACAAATCTGCAGAGTCTCCCTGAAAATCTTCCCGCCGTTCACCCTCGCCTATTTTTTGCAATGCAAGAAGATTACCGGTTACCATATAATATTTACCGTCTTTTTCCCAAATTTGACTTGGGTCAGCAGTTCCGTATATAACTTCATTACCATTTTCATCTGTACCGCGATACAAACCGGAATCACCTTTTGAAGACTTTATTACTGGATTATCAAAACGATGCCATATCTCAAGTTCATCATCATTTGCCCATGCTAAACAAACACCGTCAGGAGTTTTTTCAGGATCTGTAAGCCCCCAGTAAGAAAATATTACACGGTCATTTTTCTCATCAACAAAGGCTCCACCACTAAATATACCGACATCGATGCCACCATTATCAATGTCCGGAGCGAGAGCCGGAAGATGATGACGCCAATGCACAAGATCAATAGACGATATATGCCCCCAATAATGTTTTCCGTCATCCTGATATATATAACACAAGTGGTACTTACCGCGCCAATAAATAGCGCCATTCGGGTCTACCGGCGTATGAAATCCCTCAGGCACTATAAAATGAAATGCCGGTCTGTACGGATCACGCAAATAATGTTCACGTAAGCTGCGTGAGCATTTTATACTAGATAGTAAATCTTTCATCATTTTCATCCTTTATTGTTTTATTATTATCAACTATAGTTTCTTCTGAAACAATTAATGAATTGTCTTTATCATCCCATGCCTTAATTACATTAAAATATTTCAGACAAAACTGTTTGATATTATGTATATTACCACGATTAATCGCATTTAATATTGAAACTATAGCCAAAAGTATAGTGGCAATCATATAAAATATAATTTCCCAAAAATGTGTTCCATAATCTTCTAAAATATTACAAAATTGAATTATTAATACTATTATAAATAAAATAATACTGCCAACAAATACCGCATTATAACGTAAATGTATTGCAGTTATTATAGTTAATACAGAAAATCCAAATAATACATCTCCAGATCCACCAAACGATCTTGCCATTGTAACCAATATTCCGTAAATAACAGCTTGCGCAAAATACTCTAAAGTGTTTATGTTTGCTTGTTTATTATATTTTAGTACCACTTTCCGCGTTATGTAAATTGTCAATATAAATAGCGGAAACATTATAGACATCGGCATAAAGCTAATAGGAATCAAATTACAATTATGATTTAATATTACATAATATGGTAGGAGTATTGACCCTGCTGCTGCTGCTTTAAATATTAGTTTACGTGTATGTTCATAGCTCTCATAATAGTCAACAATAAAAAGCACCGGCAAAAAAACAGTCACGACTATTTTGAAAATGAAGTTATTATCAAACAAAGCATAAAATATATATGGTATCAATACCACATATTTAGATATTATAATCATTAATTTTGTGTGTTTGTCATTTTTACTATCAATTGCTAACTGATATACAAGGAGTGGGATTATATATACTAAATTCATTATAAAAAATTTATCAGCCATAGCATATCTGTTAAGGTTCAAGCCTATACTGTGAGAAGCATAAAATATAAATATTCCGCTGACAAGATTAATAATTACAAGTGATTTAAAAATGTTATTTTTCACCTTATAGTAGTCAAACAACATAATGGATATAAAAATCAAAGTTATTATTATTTGCAACACAAAATCATCTCTATTATACACAAAATTGATATATAAAATAAGGAGCAAATATTTAGCAACCAGTAAATGCCAAAGTATACCGGTTAGCAAATAATCTTTTTTATTTAGTAACTGAATAAGGATAATAATTGCTAAGTTCATACTTGTCAAAAAAAGTATAAGGTTATCATCTCTGCTTATATAAGAATATGCAAGTGAGCATATCGCAACGGAAATTATCGCGATAACATTTACGAAAACATTTCTTTTAGCAGATGTCAAAAAATAAATCATATAAAAAATAATTATGACTACTATGGCTTCAACAATACTTTTTACCTGAACAGCTGTTATAATGGCTAGTATTACATTTAACGATAAATATATTTTCCCTAAACCGTTCAGCGGTCGTTTATAGCAATACAAAGCTGTAAAAAATGCGGTGAGAGGAAATATAAAAAGTTGAATATCTTTTAAAAAAATTGCAGCTATATCATTTGTAACGGTAAGCGAACTATTTATCATACCAAACAACGACAGTAGTACTATATTTATAAAGACCGTGGCTATATACTTATAAATATCGTGTTTTCTTTTATTAAGATATGAAAAATATGCAGCAGCCACCATTATAATTAAATAATACCACCAATAGTCCAAATAATTATATCCACCCATAAAGTATATTATTACTGCTGATATGACGTTGATAACAGAAATAAAAACTGAGACTTCTTGAAAATAACAACTGAGATTATTATGCCTAAATTTCATGATAAGCGAAAGCAATAAAAAAACAATAGTTATTATAAACGACCACTTCATAAGTGATATATCAAAAGATATAAAGTTACCAAACTTCTTTGAAGCCAACATGAGCGTCCAATATAAAAATGAAGGGATCAAATAACCAACAACTATTTTAAGCAGTTTATTCATTTTAACACAAAAATAACAAACTATCAGCATTGCAGCTATTGTTCCTGCAAAAATATATCCTTGTACGTTAATATATCCATCCCATATTTTTTTATACTCAAGCTGAATTAGTGGGATTATTGCCATCAAAACAAAGGATAATATTATTCCTGTAAACGAAAACAATTCTTTATATTTCCCATTCTTTGACAAGAAAAGTATAATGCCTTTAAAAACAAATATAAGCAGACTTAAAGCATATAGTGTCCAGGAAAGGTAAATTCTCATTATCGGATAAATCACATCAACGAACATTAAAAATAGTGGGAAAACCATCAGTATGAATAGTGAATATACCGCAAAAATCTTACTATTTTCCTTAATCGCAAGGTAAGTATACAAAAATGAAAACAAAAGGTAAGTAATCGCAGACATCAAATGGATAACAGATCGCTCAACACCACTATTCACCGTGAGATTAGAAAAGTATAAATTGTAAAACAAAAATATCACATAAGAGAACGCTATGCAGAAAAGAAGTATTATCCTGCTCTCTGCCTTTAACTTATATCCACGCAACAAATAATAACTAAGCCCTAATACAACCGCAGGTATTATACAAAGAAAGATAAAGTGATTATTACTATGAGACATTAAAAAGAAAATAAAGTAAAAAGAGCCTATAAGGAATGTTATACTAAATCCTATAAAATAACCGTCTTTTTTTAGGAAAATATACAAAGCAAACAAAATTGGAGCAATAACCGCAGCACATATCACACACATTAAAACTATAAACTCCATATAATATTTCCCCTTTCTCCTTCCATAGTAAATAATACTAAATTATATATAAAAAGTCAAGGATAATATAGTACTATAATAAAATTTACATTTTTTTTTCAAAAATACAAAATAAACCTTAAATTATTCGACAAAATGCTTGCAGAAATAATGAAAAAATGGTATTATTATATGGTATTATCTTTAGATAAATACATAAAAGAGGTGCGGTGTTACCGCATCGCTTCCTGCTGATATAGCTATCATAATGCTCATCAGCCAAAAAAAGACCAAAGGAAGGAGGAAAAATTTTGCGTAAATACGAACTCATGTACATTCTTAATCCGGACATGACAGCACAAGAACAGACAGATACTATTGAACGTTTTTCTGAGCTTATTACTTCTATGGAAGGAACCATAGAAACAACGGATCGTTGGGAAAAAAGAAAATTAGCTTACCCAATAAAGGATATCCAAGAAGGCTATTATATTATTGTTAACTTTGAAAGTTCAAATGAACTAGTAAATGAAATAGACCGTCAAATGGGTATTACTGAGAGCATTTTGCGGCACATGATTATCCGTCAGGATAATTAAGTATTAGTGCGGCACAAAAAAATAGCAGATTGAGGTGACGTTATGTTTAATAAAGTAATTTTAGTCGGACGACTTTGCACTGACCCAAAAATGAAATATACACCAAGCGGTGTCGCTGTTGCAAACTTCAGAATCGCGGTTGACAGACCATTTGCAAACGTAAACGGAGAAAGAGAAACTGACTTTATAGATATTGTTGTCTGGCGACAGAGTGCTGAATTTGTAAATACTTATGTTACAAAAGGACGCCTTGTTTTAGTTGATGGTAGACTTCAAGTAAGACAATGGCAAGGAACAGACGGTCAAACCAGAAGGACAGCTGAAGTTGTTGCCGATACAATAAGGACACTGGACAGACCAAAACAAGATGATACTCCAAAACCACCGGCTGACTATGTTATAGCCGACCCCATAATGGACTCTCCTATTGAGGCTATTGGGGATTATGATATGCCGGATGATATCACAGATCCATTTGCTGACCAGTAATTTTAACAAAACAAATTTTATAAAAAGACCGCATCAAGGCAAATTAAAAAAAATAACTTGAGCGGTGACTATGGAGAAAAAAGAAATGACAACTGGAGAAAACCAACCCAGACCAAGCAGAGAACGCAATGAAAGAGGCGGACGCGGTGGCGTAAGAAAGTCTCCTTCACATCCAAAAGTCTGTCAGTTTTGTGTTGATAAAACAAAGACATTTGATTATAAAGACAGCGCAAGACTGAGACAGATGATAACAGAGCACGGAAAAATAAAGTCCCGCCGTTTAACCGGCACCTGTGCTATGCATCAGAGACAAGTTGCTGTTGCTGTAAAGCGTGCTCGAAACATGGCGCTTTTGCCATTTGTTAATGAATAATAAATATTAACCTAACAAAAAAAAGACCTTGCATGTTTTACTTTATATCTGTGCAAGGTCTTTACTTTGAATTAAAAAAATACCTAAGGAATAAAAAATCATGAGAAAACCTATAATTGCCGGTAACTGGAAAATGAATATGTCCATCGCTGATGGCATAGAACTTGTAAGCTCACTAAAATCAAGTTTAGAAAATGTTGATGGCGCAGAGTGCGTTGTTTGCCCTCCTTTTTCGCTTATTAAGTCTATTGCAGACGTTGCAGGAGACACAGTATCTGTTGGCGGACAAGATATATTTTGGGAAGATAAAGGAGCTTTTACAGGACAAATAAGTGGCAGTATGTTAGAAGATGCAGGGGCTAAATACGTTATCATAGGCCACTCTGAGCGTCGCGGACGTTTTGGCGTTGTACCTGCTGAATGGGACGGCGAGCTTTTAAAAGCATTCGGCGATAACGATACTGTTGTAAACACAAAAGTAAAAAATACCTTTAACTATAACTTAATACCTATTATGTGTTGCGGTGAGACATTAGCTGAGCGCGAGCAAGGCATAACAGATGATGTTGTTGTTTCACAAGTTTTGGCAGGTCTTGCCGGACTTACCGAAGACCAAATAGCATCAATGGTTATAGCATATGAGCCTGTATGGGCTATTGGTACAGGTAAAGTTTGCGACCCAACAGAGGGTGGAAGAGTTATTACAACCATAAGAAATGCTGTTAAAGCTAAGTTCGGCGACAAAGCTGCAGATAACGTCAGAATACAGTACGGCGGATCTGCAAGCCCTGAAAATATTGCCGAGATTATGTCTCAAACTGATATTGACGGTGCGCTTGTTGGCGGTGCTGCATTAAAACCATCATTTGCTGAAATGGTAAATACTGCCGCTAAATAAGTAGAATATATTAAAAAACAGGGAAGTTATTGCAAGCAGTTGTAAAAATTCCCTATTTTTTATATTAGAAGAGGTATATTATGAGTAAAAAATTAGAAATCAAAGAGCTGACTTTGGAAAACTTCCAAAAATACGGAACTTTCGCTCCTCTCACTCCGCCGACAGTAAGTCCATTAGTTGGAACCGGAACCTCTATCCGTTTTTGGCCTGATTGTGGCGGCGTTTTGGATCTCGGACCAAATGCATCAAATCAGCTTGCTATAGGTATTTGCCAAGTTGATTATCGCGATTTCAAAGTTGATGTTTCCGAGTTTCACACATCTTGTGGCGAGGCTAATATCCCGCTTGACGGCGACATCTACATTCACGTCGCACCTCCTACCACAAGCAATGAAATAAATGTCGACGAAATAGAGATATTTAAAGTAAAACAAGGAACTGTTGTTATAATGAAGCCCGGTGTTTGGCACCACGCTCCCTTTTCAACAAAAGCTGGCGAAACAGTAAACACAATAATTATGCTGCCGCAGCGTACATATTTTAATGACTGCGAAGTTTTCGAGATAAAAGACGCGCCTACATTTTAATCAAATTATCTTAATTATACTAATAAAAGCAGACGAGATTACAACAAAAATCGTCTGCTTTTTATTAACTCACAATGAAAAAGTATCTTAACTTATGGCGTGTTCTATGAGTGTTCTAACCATAACACCTGTTGCCCCGTCAGATAAATAATCATCATTTCTCGCATTAAATGACGTAATAGCTATGTCTAAATGCGCCCATTTTTTGTCCCCGACAAACTCTTTTAAGAATTCTGCGCCTTGAAGTGTAGACCCACCTCCAGTAGCGCAATTTTTTATATCGGCAATCTTGCTGTCCATAAATGCACGAATCTTCTTGTGCATAGGAAGTTGCCATATTCGCTCGTTTGAACGTTTACTACATTCCATTATTTCATCAATCAAATCTTGGTCATTCCCCAAAATAGGAGTCCAAACATCGGATAAAGCATAAAGAGCGCCACCTGTCAATGTCGCAATATCAACAACAGTATCTGCCGTGCTCTCGGCAGCAAGTGACAGAGCATCAGCAAGCGCCAATCGCCCTTCTGCGTCCGTGTTGTCAATCTCCACAGTTTTGCCGTTTCTGGCAGTTAAAATATCGTCAGCCTTAAAACTGTTACCGCCGGGCATATTTTCGCATGCGGGAACCATAGCAACTATTTTGTGGTCAGGTTTAAATTCAGCTATTGCCGCCATCATAGTTATAACCGTTGCGCCGCCCGACATATCGGACTTCATCTCATTCATATGATTACCTGTTTTTATATTTAGCCCACCGCTGTCATAACAAAGCCCTTTGCCGATATACCATTTCTCGCTTTTGGGCGCGCAATTTGGAGTATAAGTCATCTTAATAAGTCGCGGAGGATTTATACTGCCACGCCCTACTGCCAAAAGACATCCCATATTCTCGTTAGCTAATTTTTTCTCGTCCCATACTTCGCAAGTCAAGCTGCTGTATTTGTTTGCCGTTTCTACGGCAATTTCCGCCAATTTAACAGGCGTCATATAAACAGGTGGCTCATTTATCATATCACGAGCCATATTTACGCTGTCAGCCAATATTTTAGCTTTAGTGTATCCTTTAGCAATATCGTCCATCATATCGCCTTGATTTTCAGATATTAATATCAATTCTTTCTTTTCGTCATCATCTTTCTTTGTGATATACTTATCAAAAGTGTAATCGGTCAAAAGTGCGGCTATCCCTATTTTTTCTGCGGTAACTACAATATCGCCAAAAAGCGGACAAACACCTATAGAAATATTCTTTACTGACTTTATCTTTTTAGCATCATTTATAGCGTCCTTGACTGCCACCTGCAATTTCAAATAGTCAAACTCGGCGATTTTACCGACACCAACAAGTGTAATGTATCGATAAGGCATACTACTGACCATAATTCTTAAAAGTTCACCTTCTTTGCCGGTATATTTTTCCTTTTCAATTATATCAACAATATCTTTGGGGAAAAAATTAACTAAATCCTTAACATCTTCTTCTGTTCCGTAACGTATATACAAATCAGGTTTTAATTCTTTATCTGATTTTTCTAAAATATCTAATCTCATTATCTTACTCCTCATTATATTGTAACACATTTTTGCCTTTAAGTAAAATATAAATAACCCTGTTATTTTATTAAATATTCTATAAAATATCTTAAATAAAATATTTTGAACTATATAAAATACTTGAATACTTTTTCGCAATAGGTTATAATAATATAGTAAATAATACAATATGAAAATAAACGGAGGAATCATGAGATTTAGACAAATTCATTTAGACTTTCATACATCGGAAAAAATACCGGGAATCGGTTCTGACTTCACTAAAAAAGAATTTCAGGAACGGTTAAAACTCGGACATGTAAATTCTATAAATATATTTGCAAAATGCCATCACGGATGGTCATATCACCCAACAGAAGTAGAGTACTCAGCTATGCATCCGCATCTTAACTTTGACCTGTTAGGATCTATGGTTGAAGCTTGCCATGAGATAGATGTGAAATGCCCTGTTTATATCTCTGCCGGACTGGATGAAAAATTAGTTCGACAAAAATCTGAATGGTTAATGCGTGGGCGCAATGATGAAATGGCTTGGGTCGGATGGACAAAACCAGGATACCATACATTTTGCCTTAACTCACCTTATTTATATTACCTTATCGAACAAACAGAAGAGGTTATTAGGAATTATGATATTGACGGCGTCTGGCTTGATATTGTCAGTGTTCGCCCTTGCTGGTGTCAATACTGTCTAAATGAGATGGAAGAAAAAAACATCGATCTTAATGATGATAAAGCTATAGCTATCATGGCGCGTAATATTTATATTAATTACACACGAAGTATAAATAACGCTATTCATGCTATTAAACCAGGTTTACCTATTTATCATAATGGTGGACATATAGTACGAGGAGACAGAGAACTCGCAAGTTTTGATACTCATCTTGAACTTGAGTCTCTCCCGACAGGCGGTTGGGGATATGACCATTTCCCTCTTTCCGCACGTTATTCTCAACAACTTAGCAGAGATTATATCGGCATGACAGGAAAGTTTCATACCACATGGGGAGAATTTGGTGGATATAAGCATCCAAATGCTCTTAGATATGAGTCAGCTCTGTCCCTTGCTAATGGCGCAAAAATAAGTGTTGGCGATCAACTTCATCCACGCGGCGTACTTGACTATGCTACATATGATTTAATAGGAAAAGCGTTCAGTGAAGTTGAGATGAAGGAAGAATGGTGCGACGATGTCGATAACTTTGCCGATGTGGCGCTTTTATCCTCTGAAGCGGTAAGAGAAGCAATAGGATTTATAAAAACTGATGGAGCACAATCTGTACCTGTAATAGATGAAGGCGCGGTAAGAACTCTTTTAGAGGGACATTTACTCTTTGATGTTATTGACCTTGAATCCGACTTTAATAAATACAAAGTAGTCATTATTCCTGATTTCTTGCCGGCACGTGATGATATTGTTAAGAAAATTAAAGATTATTTATCAAACGGCGGTAAAATATTTGCCAGCAATAATGTTTTAATAAATGATAACAATGAATTTGCTATAGATTTTGGCGCAAAAATCATAAAAGAAGGTGAATATTCACCAACCTATTTAAGACCGCTTTTTGAGCTTAAAAATTGGGCTAACGCTGCATTTGTAAACTATTCCAAGGCAAAAAACTTAGAGCTAACCGGTGGAGAGGCAATGGTTATGCTGCAAAATCCTTATTTTAATCGTGAATTCAGACATTTCACTTCCCATCAGCATGCTTCGTCCACAAATGAAGATATTTGCCCGATAATGGTAAAGACAGATAATACTGTTTATTTTGGCATCCCGGCATTTGCAAATTACTTTGAGATGGGGCAAAATGTGCTACGGGATATTATATTGGAAGGTATTAATTCACTTCTTAAAACCCCAACCCTTACTTCAAACCTTCCGGCAGTAGGTGTACAAACTGTCCAGAAACAAAAGGCTAAAAATAGAACTATAGTTCACTTATTATATGCTCCGCCAAGCAAGAGAGGTAATGGAATTGAGGTCATTGAAGATTTACCTGTTTTAACAGATATTAATATTTCACTTCAAGTTGAAGGCAATATTAAACGTGTTTATCTTGCTCCGCAAAATGAAGATCTGAACTATGAGCTGAAGGATGGAACACTAACCGCTAATATACCACCATTTAGCTGTCATCAAATGATAGTTATAGAATAATCTTAAAAAACTCAAAAAAATATTAAAGCCGCTTGTTCTTTTTATTACAAGCGGCTTTAACATTTTTTCTAACTATAAACTATTTTGATTTTAGAAACTATGTCTAAAGCCTATATTTGCTTGCCAGTTATTTTTTATACCGCTGCCGGCAAGATTCGAAAGCTCAGCGTAACAGTTACTGTCTTGACTTATCTTAACGTTACCGCCGAGATTGAACTTAAACCAACTTTTCGTAATCTCAGATTTTACTGTCATATCAACCTCATTATAGGTTAAAGTTGTATGCGGAGAACTCATAAAGTTTTGATTGAAATCGCCGCCAAAGTAAATATTACCATTTTCAAACTCACAAATAATATCAGCTCCAAAGCGTAAAACAAGAGATTTATTTTCTGTCGTGCTGATTTCTAAGCCGTTTGAAGCTGTATGATGCAAATCTTCTAAAGAGCTGTAAGTGAGTTGAACACTTGGTTGCAAAGTAACATTCTTTTCGATCGGACAAAATCCACCGTATTCACCCTTAAAGGATAAACCCCAAGTGTCATAATTTCCATCTATATTGCTCAAATCAGCGTCTAAAAGATTATAATCACCTTTTAAATTATTTGCGCGGACAACTACGTCAACATAGCTATTATTTTTGCCAAGCCATATGCCGTATCCGCCAAAGCCGAAACCGTTTATACTGCCGCTTCCACGGTTGTAATTGCTTTCGTCTTCTATATACTGAGCTAAAAGACCAACATAAAAGTTTCCGCTTTCTTCTACCAATATTCTATCTATACCTACTTGAGCTATAAGATAGCTATCAAGTATATCACGATCAAAAGTAACATTTTTTGTGTTTAGGTCGCCTTTACTTATCTTCGCCCAAACACCGGATAGATTATCATTTCTAAATCTTTTTAAATCTCCCATTCTTAGGTTGAGATTATCATTTGACAGTCTGTTCATCCAGTTGAGTGAAGCAACGTTATCGGAAAATGTTCTTACTGTTTCAGATGGATCATCTAAGATTTCCAACATGATTCCATTTAAATACCCATAAAACTCTCCGTCAATTTCTTCTTGGCTTACATCAGGGGTTACTCTAAATTGAGATAAAACACCGTCTATAATATATTCATTACCGACAAAATTAATATTGACATTATCGTTATTATTATTAACTTTTAATACTTCTATACGGTTTTCACCGGCTATCATGTATGGTCCGTAGACGGCGTTCTTCATAGCTTCAGCGGCGTATTTCTCTATAGCAGCATCATAGGCTATTTGAAGATATTGAGTTACAGAGGATGTACCGCCGTTATGTAAGGTATTAACTATAAAATGATCTGCGGTTGTACCCTCTATATCTGAGTTGATTCTCAGCGTGGATGAACCGTCTATTGACATGTCGGATAAAGAAATATCTCTGAAAGATATATTTAATGGAACTCTTGATAAATATGCCTTCTCTAATTCCCACCAAGATAGATCGACTATACCGCCGCGGGAAGTTAAATTCCCTGTGTTATTATAACGATTAGAAGTCATCGAACTGTCTTCTGTATGCGCCCAAGTAGCGCCATTAGCGAGCAGTAAATTAATAGAAGTTGGTTGCTCCGCAAACAGTCTGCCATGTAAAAATGAATTTTCATTAACCAAATTAACAAGAATTAATGAATTGCCGGTAGCCCTTATTTGTCCTGTTAATTTGGCTGTATAGTCATTCCCAAGACTATTGCCGTCTTCATCTGCATTAATCTTTATGGTAGCTACACCTGATGTACGTAAAGAAGTTGTTCGCGCTTCTTCAGGTGAGCTTGAAGTTATAGTTAAATTTTTACTGTTAAGCAACACATTTCCTGAAGAATACCCATACACACCAATAGCATGTTGTACAGCTTTTGTACTATTTGAAGCGCCTAAATTGCTTGATGTTATATTTGTTACATCATTTGTAAACACGACGTCACCACCATATACAGATACTCCAATAGCATGATATGCTAAATAATCACTAACTATTATGTCAGGATTTTGTACTTTACTTAAAATATTTACAGTTCCGTTACCCGAAAAACGAACCAGACTATTAGCACCATTGGACTGTACACTTTCTGCGTAACCTCTAACACCATTTGACAAAGTGCTTATATTATATATACTATTATCCGGTAAATTAAAAATTATTTGACCGCCGGAGGTAGCATACGTTCCTACATTTCCTACTTCCGAACCACTCGCATAGCTACTATCATCATGAGTTGAATGTACTGTAATATTAACAGCCTTATTTGAAACAATGATTTCTGAACCGGAACCGACAGCAGCAATCCCATAGTTCTCCCCATTATCATTAGCAGTAATTTCAGCATCTATATTTAATGTTTTGCCGATAAATGAGATAATTGAATTATTGCGTGCTTTAACAGCCCAGTTATTACCGTTTGCTGCTTGTGATGAGATATATGTAGCACCACTTACATTAAATAATTGGCTTGAACCATTATCAGCTATAACTCCGATAGCGTTTCCTCTTCCGGCACCCATAGAACCGGTATTAGTTCCTGTATTAACTGATGAAATATTTAAATCTTTTAAAGTGTAATTTATACTACTGCCATTACCTGAACTATATGAACCATTAGTCTTATTGCTTGAGTCGCTATAGTCCTCTCCATAGTGAGGATCAGCATAATCTCCAATTACTGATATTGTGGCGCTTCCATTCTCATTATTAAAATTTATATTTCCGCCACTTACAGCATGTATGCCATAAGCATGTTGATCTGATGTTAATACCGCTAAAAAACCTGTGCTTATACTGGTAGTAAGATTATTAAAATTAACTACCCCATTATTTTGCGCTGTAATACTATTTGGATGCCTAGGACTAACATTAACTGCTATCGCGCCATCTTTAATAGTTTTAATTACAAAACTGTTACCATTAAAATTGATAGCACTGTTCGCGCCGTCACTCAAAATATTAATCGGCTGTCCTTGTGTAGTTAGTCCTAGCGTAACAACAGTCTCAGCACCATTTGCATTAAAATTTATTGTACCGCCATTTTTTGCACTTAACATAAAAGTCGGAGTACTTAGTGATGTTCTGGGTAATGTACTTGATAAGTCTTCACTGCTGTTATAAGTATTGGTGACAATTGTGTTATCCGCTGTAATAGGAATATCGGTATTTTGCGCTTTTAATGAAGATCCAGCAAATAGAATAAGAAATAGTAATGCTGTAAAAGCCAGTAGTTTAACTTTTCTGTCTGTTTTTGTGATGGTCGCTTCCGCTATTGCAGAAGAAGTCGCTAAGAAATTTTTTGCTTCTTGCGATGATTTTTCATTCCCACCTAAAATATAGGGGGGGGGGTATGGACATAAGTACCCCGTCTTTGCTCAGTATATCACGAGCAATTTTTCGATTCATTTTGGATAATCTCCTTCTTTATTTTGTATAAAGCAAACTTTTATGCCAACGAATTATTCCAAATGAGTAATAATTTGTAAGTAATAATTTTATTCTATTTAGTATAAAAAACGCAAAGTAAGTTTATCTTTATGTTATCTTTTTACCCAATTGTATACTATTATAAACACAAAAATAAAAAAAAATATTTTCATAAAACATATGATATCTTAAAAAGCTAAACTTGTTTTAAAAACTTTATTCCCCAAAAAATAACATATTTAATGTTATTTTTTGGGGAATAAAGTTAGATCTTTTTGATATGAATATATATCTTATCTATATCAATTACTCTATAGACAGAGTTGTCGCATAAAATAGTCATTTAAAAATGGACATAAAGGAATATTATGGGTACATAGCCAGATTAAATAATCCGGTGTCTTCAGGAAGGTCAAAAATAATATTCATATTCTGTACAGCTTGACCGCTCATTCCTTTACCAAGATTATCAATAGTAGAAAGTGTTATAACACGACCGGCACGACGATCTATTCTTGCTGTAATAAATGCGTTATTACTACCTTGCGCCCATTTGGTTTGTGGTAAAGTTTCTATATCCAACACTTTAATGAACGAACATTCAAAATATTTATCATTATAAATTTCGAGCAAATCATTATTTGTTGTCTTCTCATCTACCAATTTTGCATAACAAGTAGAAAATATACCGCGTGTCATAGGTGTCAGATGAGGTGTGAATGTAATAACTGCTTGACCTGCACCAACAATACTCAATTGCTGCTCAATTTCCGGAGTATGCCTGTGCGTACCTATTGCGTAAGCAGATAGAGTCTCATTTGACTCTGCGTAAAGATACGGAGTTTTTAACGCTGTCCTGCCGGCTCCTGATACGCCTGACTTACTATCAACGACAATCCCCTCTATCTCAATAGATCCAGCCTCCAAAAGAGGAACCAGAGCTAAAAGTATGGAGGTGGGATAACATCCAGGATTAGCTATAAGTCGCGCTGACTTTATCTCATCGCGATAAAGTTCCGGAATTCCATAAACAGCGTCACCTACTAAATGTGGAGAATCATGCACCATCTTGTAAAAAGATGCATGAGTTTTTATATCTTTCAAACGAAAATCCGCGCTCAAATCTATGAGTACGCTATTCTTTAAAACTCTCTCAGCAACTGTCATTGCCTGACCATTGGGCAATGCGCAAAAAACTACGTCAAGATCATCAACAGCTATAACATCTTCCATTTTTTTGAGTTTAATATCATGACACAAAGTTAAATGAGGATAAACCGACGACAACTTCTTTCCGGCAGAATTTTCTGAGGAAGCTGCTACTATTTCAACATTTTGATGTTTTGAGAGAATTCTTAAAAGTTCTATTCCGCCATATCCGGTTGCTCCAAGAATCGCTGCTTTTATCTGCTTTTTTGACATTAGCAATAAATTTTACCTTTACTTTTTTTATTAGTTTTCAAATCTCATTGACCAAGCGTAATTTTTTGGATAATTTCCGCTTGATAGCAAGTCAACAGCAACCTGTTTTCTATTTGACGAAGCATGAATGAAACGGTCATCACTTATATAAATCCCTGTATGCCCTATGCGTGACGTACCGGGATCATAAAAATATATTCTGTCACCCATCTGAAGGTTTTCTTTTTCAACTCTTATACCAACTTTTGATTGCTCAGCAGCAGTCCTTGGAAGACTAAATCCATGATACTTAAAAACTGTTTGAACAAGTAGTGAACAGTCAACGCTGTTTGGAAGTTTACCGCCGTATTTATAAGGTGTACCTATATAAGTATATGCGGTGTTAATAATCTCTTGATACAAATAATTATTAACTTGTGGTTCTTCTTTTGGCTTGTCAATTGCCATTGCGCGTCCGGTCAACTCTAAAGTTGCTTTGCTCATCCAACCTATAGTGCCATCAGCCATATATATAGCGTAATAAGTCGCATTTTCTCCTGTTACCAAAACAGTATCTCCGCTTTTATTTTTATCAAACAAGAGTGTACTGGTGCTGTTTGGCTGACGTCTTATCTCAGCATTTTCAACCGTTATTTTAGCTATATATGCTGATATTTGATTATTTCCTACCTGCAAAGTTACAGTCTCTTTTGTAGTATCATTAATAGCTGTCACTATCGGCTGTTCTTCAACTTCGCGATAACTGTCAGGAATTTTTATCCTCATCCCCTCTGTTAATGGAATATCAACTGACTTATTATTAAACTCAGCAATAATAGCAGCCGGAATCTTATATTCCTTTTCCAAATCCTGCCATGTTTTTCCTCGCCCTATTTTACAGCTCTGATACCCTTCACCAAAGACAGTAACCGCATATACTCCTATAATAAGCGCAAAAAGCGCTGTCAAAACTATAAATATACGCAGCATTATTGTTTTATAAGAAAAACTCATCATAATAGTAACCTAAAAAAGATATTATATTATACTCATAAACTTTTTATTTTGTCAAGTCCCGTACAATCATAAAGGCTCTATATGCACGGATTTTTCATCAATCACAACTGAATATCTCTTATTATTCCAAGATAATTCAGGAAAGACTATACGTGAAATATATTCCGGAAGACAATGGCTAAACTTTTTTTCAAGTCCATTTTCTGTATATCTAAGTCCGCCGGCGCCAAAAAGCAAATTAAAAATCAAAGCTGCTGAACCTGTTAAATACGGACCTGCGTCATTTTCTTTCATTTCAGTTCTTAACAAAAATCCTGAATGAGAAAAATTAGTTGCTTGAAAATGGAGATATTCATGCATTTTTTTGCTATTACCTGCCATTGCGGCAATAGTTGCCTGGTATGACATATCCCAAAAATGCGGTGGAACAGTTATAATATCTTTTAATTGTTCAGCAGAGGCTTCAAGACCTGCTATTACTATAGCGTTTGTTTCTAAAAATCTTGTCTCTTCAGGATTCTCATTTCCGCTGTTTGCGTGCCAAAGTCCGGTAGACTGTCTTACCGGTATATGAAGTTTATCCGCAATATCTTTATATATAGGATTTGGGTAAATCCCCAATATCTCAGCCGCCCTCACAGTGATATTCATCAAATGCTTCACAGCAGCATTTGTAAACAAACAATTATGAACATTTCCTGCAGCTTCTTGCGCGGAATGAACATGAAGAAGTTCATATCGCCCTTCCCACGGAATCCAACTGACACGATCAGAAAAATAGTCTGCTACAGCTTCCATGACAGGGAAAATAGTTTTTCTAAGTTCTGCTTTATCATTGCTGGAAAGATAATAATTCCAACAATTTATAGCTGCGTCTGCTGTAAAATGAATCTCCCCCTTGCCTAAATCACTATGACCGACTAAATTATCAGCGCCTTCAAATATATCAGCAATAACCGGATATTTAGCTCCTTTACACCCCTCTTTAGATGCTAATTTAATAGCAGCCGGCAAAGATCTAAGTCGATATCTGGCTGTATTTCGACTATATAGATTATTAAATGGAAGCATTGCAAGGCAGTCATACACATCGCAATCCCAGAAAACTCCACCGAAATATCCGGGGGAAGCTATGCCCATTATTTGATAAGCAAACCTATCATCTTTTGGACCATTTGAATATAAATAATATAAGTCCGCATGAGCCTGACAGGCAATATCTTTATCTCCATCGATAATTATATCCCGTTTCCATAATTTTGCCCATTCTGCATTATTATCACTTATCAGCTTTGCGGCACTATTATTCCTAGCCTCCTGACTGCGCTTTTTTGCGATATTTATAAGCTCTTCACCTTTCAGATCACGTGAAAAACCAATATAATTTCTTATAACCAATGGTGTTGCGGAATTAACATTAAAAATTAAAACTGAGCTGGCATTTTTATCATTGGCAATTATTTTTTTATTTTTCGCATTACTCTCAACCGCTATAGATATTCCTATTTCCGGACCAAATCCCGGAGTATCAGCCGCAACTGATAATGTCAGGTTATCACCATCTTCAACATCAACTATTTTGACCGTTGTATCACCAGGATGCCAAGCGTAAGACATCCTCTTATCCATAAATCCTTGACCAAATCTACGATCATAATCCTCATGCGGATATATTATTGATTTCCATGAAAATCTCTCCGGATAAGGAGGATTATTATAAACACCAATTGATGCAGATATTTCAACGTCTTTTGAACTGTGAATAATAACTTCTTGGTAAGCCAAATTCATATCCGCCATACTAAGCAGCAAACGTGTCTCAACAAAAAGTTGAATCCCCTTTATTATAGCTGTATACTTAGTAGTTAAAATACCACTTAACGTATCAAGAGTCTGAATATAGTCCTTTACATCGTTATCTCTAAACGCGTCTTCTAATAATTCTTTATCGAAAACTTTAATGTCTATCCTATTCCACGTCGGCAAATTTGCCATGCGAAAAGTATCAGAAGGCGTAAGATCTGAAATGCCTGTCATAAAGCTTCGACTGCCGGACAGACCTGAAGGCGCACCTTGCACGCCTAAATGGCCGTTTGCAAGATGTGCCTCGATAGTCTTAGTTATTTTATCTGTAGATAATAACATTAATTACCTTAACTAATGATATCCATTTTCGCTTTCTGCCGGTAAGTCTTCTAATGTGCGTCCCAAAACTATTTGGTCTATAGCCACACCGCCACCTTTGGACCCAAAACTGAAAGAGTTCAAAATGTAATCAATATTTCCGCGTAACATCCAGAGGTCTGCTCTGACGGTTGTCCACTCTGTTGGTACTTTTTCATCTAAAACACGTGGACCTCCTACTCCTAAAAGATCGGCATTACCGCCAAATGCTAATTGTATCCCGGGGAACCATACACTTACTTGAGTTACATCAGGAGATAATGCTTTTATAGCAAACTGCAGATATCTATACTGACCGGGTCCTGGATATTCAACAATCTCAAACAACCAGTTTGGTATTACATGCCCGCCATATTCTGCATAATAATATGCTCCTGTGCTACTTTCTGAGGTCAAAGCCACTGATTTATCACCGGAAAAACCGTCATCGTACTTAATAACATACGGACGTCCGCCATAGTTCATCATAACTCTGCCAGGAAGTAAGTCGCTGTCTTTTTCATCAAATAGTATAGCGAGCGGTCTTTCAGCCACAACATCAGGATGTGACGCTTTTCCAACAGTCCCATGAAGAACAAGTTCACTAAGCCTTATATTTCCTACAGGCCAACTACCGCCACCTGTTGATACCAAACGTATTTTTGAAGCGCCAATAGGCTTATCAAACATATGAGTATGTACTGCGCTATCAGAAACCATATATGGACCAATTTGCCAAATTTCATCTACCGGATCCCAATATTCAAGTCTAACATCTCTAAGCCAACTTTCTATATAGCTTGGATCTTCATAAAATGTTATACCTGTTATATTTAGCTGAGTATTAAAAGTATCTATTTGAAAAGTGTATCTACCAACCCATCCGGAGTCTACCATTTGAATGTTAGTCCAGTCTATCCATGGTTTTTCAAGCGGTGTTGTGTCGCTATCAAAAAAAGCAGCAGCATTATTTAGCCATGGGCGTGGATCAGCATGAGCTTGTGGGTCATAAAGCATGCTAATAGTAGGTTTAACAAATTTTAACAGATTGCCTTCAAGGTCGGTATTAGTTGTTGTAGCGTTCCCAACACCAGTAATTTTTATTATAGGGATATTCTCAACAACTTTTGCGTCATAATTTTTAGATATTGGAGCTTTAGGGATAACAGACCAAACTTTATTAAATTCTTTATCATATTTTATAAACTGTCCATTCCATGTAGCTACTAATACAGAGCCATCAGCAAGCCATTTAGAAGTTGCAAGACCGCGTAAATCTTCTTTTAGAAGTATACTGCCATTTTGAGCATTTATAACAGTAAATAATCCAACATCGTCAGAAATAGATATCTTGGTACCATCAAGAGAAAATGCTGGATTTCTTACTTTGTCTGTTGAGGAATATGACCAAACTATATTTTCCGCAACATTGTAGTATCGAAGTTGTCTATCATTAGTTGCTGCGATATAACCGCCGCTTGGAGATATAGCCAACATATCGGCATAAGTTTCAAACATATTAATGAGAGTTCCGTTTTCATTAACAATATATATTCTGCCACCCAAAGTATTTGAATAAAAAGCGAGTGTATTATTGTTTTCAGTTTTCACCATAAACTCTAACTTACCGGTATTTGCAAATGTATTTTCCCAAAGAACCTGTCCATTTGCGGCATTATAACATATAGCTTTCATACCATCTAACGCAACAAATCTATTATTATCTATAGAGTGTAAGACCAAACGTTTTCTCTCTGTCTGCCACCATTCTTGCCTCCATAGTTCCGTACCGGCACTATTCCATACAACAAGACCTAAATCACCGCTTGCCGCAATATAACTGCCATTTTTGGCAACTGTAAAGTTATTTAACTTATCAAGCAAGTTCGAAGCTGTAGCCCAGTTTGTAGCGCGCTTTACAAAGCCAAATGTAGCAAACTTTCTTATTGGATTTCCATTATTGTCAAGCAAATACAGATGATAACCCTCTCCGGTATTTAAATCCATTCCTTGAATAGCATAGCCATTATCAAGCGCAATGGGATCATAAGCATAATGATGACCGATCCTCTTACTCCAGTTCAGCGCACCTGTTTCAAGGTTTATAGAGTAAAGGTTATTATCATAATTCATTGAGTTAATAATAGCATTAATACCATCGTTTGTTATAACCATACTCTTAAAGTGTGCTCCAAAGTTATCTTCAATCTTGCCAAAAGTACCTGTTTCAATACTATTGACTACGCTATTAGGATTTACAAATGCGGTTATTGTATCACCTGTTAACAGTGACAACACACGCTTATTGGTAAGATTTATAGCTATAGAAGCCTCTTTGCCTGAAATAAGTTCAGTTGCGACTAACTTCACACTGGTTCCCTTAGTATTTAAAGGTACTGTTATTTGCCCCTGATATAACCTACCCTGTGGAGTAAATGTATAGTCCTCTAACAATACTGTGCCATCAACATCAAGTAACTGATATCTTATAGGCATTGATACATCAAATATTCTGTTTGAAATATCTTGTATTTCTATGCCGAAATTATATACCTGACCAAAATTGGAACTATCATTTGCGCGCAAGACCAAACTTTTTATAGGAGCAGGCAAGACAGCGTAAAGTCGGGCAGGCATATTCATAAAATCAGCTTCTATATTCAGACTATTATTTACGCTTTCTGATAACTCCTTTTGCGCAAATACATCGTAAACAGCAGAACCGTTTGAGTTCAACGTCATATCAACAACTTGTGGAACATGTGAAGCCATAGTCATTCCCATTCTCCACATATCGCCTTGCGTTAAGTCAAGCATATCATTTCTTACTGCCCATATAAATTTACCATCGCCATTAAATCTTTCAGACAACATGATATTTGTATTGTCACACTTCATTATCTGTGGGATGACAGCAAATGCAACATTAAGAATTTTAGCATTATCACTAAAATATTTTGGTAAGCGTAAATATGATCCATCATCTTGCCATGCATGGGCTTCATTCATAACATGTGTAAAGGATAAATCTAAAGCAGTAGCAGTTCTCACCAATTCAGGACGGCAACTCTCATCAGCAAATATCGGTATATTGCGTTGACGCGCCTCATTTAGACCAAATGAAATATTTGCGTCCCATTCAACAGTCTGATTAACTAATAATATAGCTTTATATTGTGTCAACACTCCGGGTCCTATATCTTCGGTAAATACAAACTTTGCAGTCCTATGTGAATACATACAGCTATTATAAGCTTCAAAGAGATTTGTAAAGTATACTCCACCAATAGTAGACCAATCTTCAATTCGCATCATTCTGGTTGACACAGGTATGGCAATTACGTCATTATTGTTAAGTTCTGTTGACCAATCACCATATTGACTTAGGAGGTTAAACATATTTCTATATATAGATAAAGTTCCAGTAGAGGTTCCTCTCACATCGGTCTTGACACCATTAGTCCAGCCTGACAGATCGCCCGAGAGTCCTATTCCGTCTGCTCCACGCATAAAGACTTGAAATAACGTATTATATATAAAATCACCGGTTCCGCTATCATTCCACATTTCAGGATGGCTTATGGCGCGTTTTCCCGGACGTTTGTAAAAATCTACATTATGAACTGCAGTTTGCGGTGGTTGAACCTGCTCTGATTGATATTGCAAATCTATCTCAGTTGCATTATTAAATGTTATTGAAGGTATAATATATGGTTGGCGATAAGGACCTGTCATGATATTATGTAATCCCTCACCTTCTCTCTGCAATATACTATTAAAAAATGCATCAGCATCAACAGCCCAATTTATGTATATATCCGAAACTTCATCTAAAATAGGGCTCCATTTACCTGTTTCATTTGCAGCTTTTAACGCTTCATTATATTGTGCTAATTTTTCGGGAGCCAAAGACCTTAATGCTGCGCCTTTATCTATCCACCAGTTAGCAGCCCAACACCAACCTCTAAACCCCGGATAACCTTTTAAAGCGTTTGTTACAGTAGATATAGCTTCATCATACTGCTCATCAGTTCTAGAGTCAAAACTTGTACCGTATGGAAGGCCGGCATCCATATACAGCAAAATCGCTTCTTCTTCCATTCCCTTAGAACTATACGCTCCTACATATTGTTGCACAGGCATCTCAACCTGCAATTTTTCAAGCGGAATAGATTTTTCATCTGCTTCCAGTCTTGATTTTATACCTACTAAATAACGATCAACACTATTACTATAGTTAAATTCACCAAGCATACCAGAACCGCCATGACCAAAACGGTCTACATATAAATTAAATCCAAAGTATTGCGCGCGTTCCAAAAACTGTGCCAATACGTCAGGAGTAGATGTTGGTAGGCCTGTCCACAAATAACTCCACATACTTGTAGAGTAATCTCCATATTGTACTATACTAAACAAATTACGTTTGGGAGTTCCTTTGCCTAAAACAATAGGTTGTTCCATACAGGTAGTTCCATTTGCGATAGCAGTTATAGTATAGCGACCAAGCGCCAATTTTGAAAGCAAATTTTCTGTTAAACCGGTTCTTGCAATACCGTTAGTTACCGGAATAGTATCACTAACAACCACTGTTCCGGCTTCATCTTTCATTTCTATCAACACATTTGCAGGGACACCTTCTGTTTGCCTAAATTTTACTGTAATAGGTATACGTTCTCCTTGCCCCCAGTATAACCTATTATTTTGAGACATAACTGCAGCATTTAATGTTGCTCCCGGTTTTCTTATTTCAATAAAATCTTCTAATAAATAATCACTACCCCCATAAAATTTCAATTGATATAGTCCGCCAGCGTTACTCGGTACTTTTACAGCGCCATTATTTATAGGAAGGTCTATCCATTTCGAATCATTAAATAAACGTATAGCAACTTTCCATTGAGGGTTAACTTTTCTCAAACCGCTGTTTAAATCTATTTTTATAGGTACTGTACTATCTGCTATCCAAACATAAGAATCATATGAAATATTTAATATCTCAACATCAGCGTTAATACTTCTTTTAAACGCGCCTGTATTCATATCATATACTTCAAAAAGTACTATACTATCTGTACGTTTGATAAATATTTCATCATTAAATATTTCTATCCAAGATATGCGTCCTGAGCGGTCACCAAATTGAAGATTAATTATATCTTTTTGGTTAGCATCTTTATCATAGATATACACTTTGTTATCAGTGTTTAAAATTACGTAAAGTGTACCGTCAGGATCGGTACAAAGAGCTCTTGCAAAACCATCCCAAATATTTCCGCCAACACCCGCATTTTCAAGTTTATAGTGCAGTGTACCATCAAAATTTAGGGCATACAAATTGCCTCTTCCTGATGCTATATAAAAAAGTTGCGCTTCCTCACTAACCCTGAAACGAGGCATAGTTCTTATAAAACTTTCACCTGTTGCTTCTATAGAATGAGCAGAAATCATACGACCATCTTGAGAAATTCTAAGTATCCGTTCTCTATTTTGGTCCACTCCATAAAAATCTGTTCTTCCTGCCTGCACATCAGCCGGAGCAAACCATTCTACTTGGTCATTATTTAGAAAATCGCCAACCCGACCTACATTTTCAAAATCAGGTGACCAAATATTTACAGCTTTATTAAAATGCGCATTGGCAGAAGCCATAATGCCGTTAATATTTGCCGCAACATTATTAGTAGCACCGATAATAGCACTACCCTTTCTCTCTATTCCATCAGGAGATAACCGCTGAATATATCCACCGGAAGAGATATATACATTGCCGTCTCCCCCTACAGTCATTCGACTTCCCGGGATACCTAAGGCAGCATCTTCACGCGAAATAAACTGCTCTAAAGTTACTGAAAATAGGGCTATCGGCAACATAAATAGAGCCAATAAAATAAACGATAACTGTTTTCTCATAATTTAAACACACCTTTTTTAGTATATAATAATATTATATACTATAACGAGCCTAATTGCAAGAATTTTTTATATAATAAGCAGTAGTTTTCGCAAATAACAAAGTTTATAACGATAAACTATTTCACTATTTTAATTATATCCATGTTCAGATTCCGGTGGTAAATCGTCTAATGTTCTGCCCAAAACTATCTGATCAAAGGCAACTCCACCGCCTTTTGAAGAGAGCCATATGCTGTTTAAGATAAAATCCCTGTTTCTGTTAAGCATCCATAGATCTGCCCTTACTGTTGTCCAACCGGTAGCAATATTATTATCAACAACTGTTATCGGTACAAGAGTGCCGATAATATCCTCATTACCGCCAAAAGACAGATGAACACTGGACAATAATACAGAAAATTGAGTGGTCTCAGTTGACAACGACTTAAACGCAAACTGCAAGTAACGATATTGACCAAAATCAGGATTTTCAACTATTTCAAACAGCCAACCCGGCACTACATGACCGCCATATTCACGAATATATTGAGGAGCTGTTCCGCCCTCTTTTGTTAAAGCAATAGATTTACCGCCGGTAAATGCGTCATCATACTTTATGACAAACGGTCTTCCCCAACCTTCTCCCATCATAACCGGTCCCGGCATAAGGTCACCGTCTTTTTCATCAAATAGTACAGCGAGCGGTCTTTTAGCTACAACATCTGGGTGCGATGCACCTACTGTTTTGCCATGTAAAACTAACTCTGTCAGCCTAATATTTCCTATAGGCCAACTGCCACCACCTGTTGATACAAAACGTATCTTTGATGCGCTTACAGGTGTATCAAACATATGTGTATGAACTACTGCATCCGATATCATATATGGACCAAGCTTCCATTCCTCTAAAGCAGGATCCCAATACTCTAACCTAACATCTCTAAGCCAACTTTCTTTGTATCTTGGATCCTCGTGGAACGTAATGCCCGTAATTTCTAACTGCGTATTAAAAGTATCTATTTGGAATGTATATCTGCCAACCCAACCGGAATCTACCATCTGAATCAGCGACCAGTTTATCCATGGGTTTTCTAGTGGCGTTGTATCCATATCATAAAATTTATTCACATCATTTAACCATGACTTGGGGTCTTCATGGGCTATAGGATCATAAAACATACCTACAGATGGCTGACATTGCCTAAGCAGATTATCCTCTAAATTCATATTAGGAGTTGCTTCTGCATTGCTTATCCCTAAAATTCTGATTACAGGGATATTTTCAACCAACTTAGCATCGTATTTTCCGATAATCTCCGCGCGCGGCACTTTAGACCAAACTTTCTTATAATTGACATCATATTTTATAAATCTGCCGTTCCAAGTAGCAACTATTAAAGAGTTATCACTGAGCCATCTTGTAACTCCGAGACCCTTTAAATCTTCCTTATATAACTCTTCGCCATTCTCTGTATTCATAACAAAAAATATCCCCAAATCATCGGAAAAAGCTATCCGTTTACCATCTAAAGATATTGCAGGATTCCTTACCTTATCAAGAGAATTATACGACCACAAAATATTTTCCCAAACATTATAGTACCTTAATTGAGATTTGTTTGTTATAGCCAAATAGTTTCCGTCAGGTGAGAGTTCCATCGCGTCGGCATAAGTCGCGAATGTATTTATCAATACGCCATCTTTAAGCAGATAAACCTTTCCGCTTTTTGTATCTGAATATAAGGCTATTACATTAGAATCTTTTGCCTTCACCAGAAACTCCAGCGTTCCCGTATTATCCAATACCTGCTCCCAGATTATTTTGCCGTCTGCCGCATTATAACAAGTTGCTTTCATTTTGTCTAATGAAACAAATGAGTTGTTATCTAATGTATATAAATAAACACGCTTTCTCTCATCTTTCCACCAGTCTTGTCGCCATAACTCTTTTCCGTTTATATCCCAAACTATCAATCCAAAATCTCCGCTTGCTGCAACATAGCTTTTATTTTCAGCTATTGCAAAATTATTGATTCTATCGAGCAATACAGATGCTGTAGACCAATTCGTGGCGCGTTTTGCTAACCCAAATGTCGCAAATTTTCTTATGGGATTTCCGTTATTATCCATAAGATACAGGTGATATCCTTCATAAGTATTTAGATCAAACCCTTGCGCTGCTATACCGTTATCTAAAAATATATGGTCATAAGCAAAATGGTGTCCAATCCTCTTTGACCAAACAATATCTCCTGTTTCAAGATCAAAAGAGTAAATATTATTATCAAAATTCATTGCATTTATAATTGCAGTCCTTTCATCTTTTGAAACTTTGATATCTTTAAAGTGAATACCAAACCTGTCATCTACTTTTCCAAATATGCCGACTTCGGTTCCGTTAATTGCAGCGTTTGGCATAACAGCTGTATCCACAGTATCTGCAGTTGTGAATGATAGGTAGCGCCTGTTTACAAGACTGATATTTATGCTCGCTTCTTTACCTGAAATAAGTTCTGCAGCAATTAGCTTTACGCTGTTGCCATCAACATTAAGCGGGATATTTACCTGTCCCCAAAAACCTTCTCCGGCAGACGAGAATGTATAATCCTCAGCAAGTATATTACCGTTTACATCCAATAACTTATAACTTATAGGTATAACGGTATTAAATAGTCTATTATTACTATCCTGAACTTCTATTGTAAAATTATATGCTTGACCAAAATTAGCTTGATTATTAGCGCGTAATACAACTCTTCCCATAGGAGCAGGCAATACTGCGTAAAGTCTTGCTGGCGTATTTATAAAATCGGCATTTATAGTTAAGGTATCATTAACATTCCTTGACAATTCCTTATTTGCAAATACGTCATACACGGCATATCCTTTGGCATGGAGTGTCATATCAACGGTAACAGGAGTTTGCGCAGCCATAATAAGACCTATCCTCCACATATCTCCATACTCTAAATCTAACATTTGGTTTCGTATTGCCCAAATAAACCTTCCGTCACCATTATTCCGTTCCGATAGTGTTATATCAATATTCTCACATTCCATTACAGGTGGTATTACAGAAAAAACTTGTCTTAAAACCTTTGCATTATTTCTAAAATAATTGGTAAGACGAATATATGCGCCGTCATCTTGCCATGCACTGCGGTCGTGCGTAATCTTATCAAATGATAAATCTAAAATTGTTGCTCCACCTACAAGCTCTGCCCTACATGTCTTATCAGCAAAAATAGGAATACCGTTTCTCCTCGCCTCCTCTACTCCTCTTAAAATATTATCATCAAATTCAACAGTCTGATTAACCAATAAAATTGCTTTATATTGTGACAATGTCCCCTGTTTAATATCTTCTGTAAATATAAATTGGGCAGGTCTATGTGCATAAATACAGCTATTCCAGGCTTCATACATACTTGCAAAATATTGACCAAAAGCATGTTCCCATTTTTCAATGCTCATCATTCTTGTAGATACCGGTATAGCTATCACATTCTCGTTAGTAAGCTGCGTTGACCACTCTCCATATTCGTTGGCTAAATTAAATATACTTCTTATTGAAGAAAGCGTTCCTGATGCTGTTTCACGTACATCAGACTTATTTATAACAGCATTAGCAGGATCACCCGATACGCCTACGCTGTCAGCTCCACGTGCTAATACTTGAAACAGAGTTGTATATATAAAATCCCCTGTTCCACTATCATTCCAAAGTTCAGGGTGTATAGTTGCTCGTTTTCCTTCGCGTTTATAAAAATCCACATTATTCATTGCAGATTGAGGCGGCTGAACTTGCTCTGCCTGATAGTGAAGGTCTATTTCTTTTGCGTTATTAAACGCCAATGACGGAATAACATGTATTTGACGATATGGTCCTGTCATTACATTACTTAACCCTATGCTTTCACGGTTCATTATACCGGAAAAAAAATTATCGGCATCTATTATCCAGTTCATATATATTGCTGAAACTTCGTCCAACACAGAACTCCATTTACCTGTTTCTTCGCTTACCTTCAATGCTTCATTAAACTCTACCAACTTTTCGGGAGAAATCGCATTAAATGCATATTTTTTTTCTATCCACCAGTTAGCAGCCCAATTCCAACCACGAAAACCTGGATACTGCTTCATAGCATTGGTAACAGTAGTTATAGCGTAATCGTACTGTTCATCGGTTCTGTGGTCAAAACTGGTACCATAAGGTAAACCGGCATCCATATTGAGTAAAATAGCCACTCCCTCTATACCTTGTGAACTGTATCCGCCAATATATTGCTGAACAGGAAGGTCTATCAACAATTTTTCTAAAGGTATAGAATTATTGTCGTTTTCTAAACGATATTTTATATCTGCAAGTGGTAGGTCAAGATGACGTGCTCTGTCAAACGAAAGCAACAAACCTGGGATATTATGCCCTAACCTGTCCATATACATATTTATTCCCAAATAGTTTGCGCGTTCAAGGATATTACTTAAATATTCAGGAGTATGGATAGGTTCATCACTCCATCTGTAATTTTCCATACTACTCGAATAATCACCATGCTGAATTACGCTAAAGTTGTTACGATTTTTAACACCTCTGCCGAGTATTATAGGTTGCTCCATACAGCTTACGCCATCTGCTGTCGCAGTTATAGTATAGCGCCCAAGGGAAAGTTTTGAGAGCAAACTTTGTGTAAGCCCTGTTTGTACAAACCCATCTATTACGGGCAATGTACTGCTAACAACAACTCTTTCAAAATCATCTTTCATCTCTACTAAAACAGAAGTAGGAAGGTTTTCGGTTTGCCTAAATTTAACGATAATAGGAATTCTCTCATCTTGTCCCCAATAAACGCGGTTATTCTGAGACATTATTGCGGCATTAAGTTTAGAGCCCAGTTTTCGTATTTCAATATAATCTTCAACTATATAATCATTACCGCCATACACCTTTATATGATATAATCCTGCAACATTTTCAGGAACAATAACTTGCCCATTTAAAAGAGGTAAGTCAACCCATTTTGAGTCATTAAAAAGACGGATTGCGACTTTCCATTGTGGGTTTATTATTCTTCCACCGGCATTTAAATTTATGTCTATCGGTACTTTTTCATTGGTTGTCCATACATATGAAGGATAGGAAACGTTTAATATCTCAACATCAGCATAAATTGCGCGCTTAAATGCGCCAGTATTTGCATCATACACTTCAAAAAGCATTGTTCGGTCTTGACGTTTTATAAAAAACTCATCATTATATTTCTGAAGAGATACTATTTTACCATTACGATCACCAAACTGCAGAGTTATAACCCCAAGTTCTACTGCATTTTTATCATAAATATATACATTATTATCATTGTAATTTATAATATATAAAGTACCATCCTGATCTGCATCAAATAACTTTGGATAGCCATCCCATATATTTCCGCCAAAACTGGCTTTTTCTATCTTATTATACAAAGTTCCATCAAAGCTCATCGCATATAAATTATGGCTAGGTGCCGCTATGTAAAACAGTTCAGCATCAACACATACCTTAAAACGTAAAACATCGCGAACATAACTTTCACCTGTTGAAGTCAATGGATATGCAGTTAAAATTCGTCCGTCTTCCGATATCTTTAAAATGCGGTCTCTATTTTGGTCCATACCGTAAAAATTAACACCATCAGTCTGAACGTCAATAGGAGAATGAAACTCTACCGTATCGTTATTTAAAAAATCAGAAACAGTGTATATATTTTCAAAATCTTTTGACCATAAGTTTACGGAATGACTAAAATGAGCATTTGCCGAAGCCATAATTCCATTTATATTTGCAGCGACATTACGTGTAGAATATACTATAACGCTCCCTTTACGAGATAGACCGTCCGGAGAAATTCTCTGCAAATAATTACTTGAATATAGATATACGTTGCCATCTTTTCCTACAGTTAATCCGGAACCCGGTATATCAAAATTTTCATCTTCTCGTGATATAAACTGTTCAAGAGAAACGGAAAACAACAAAACTGGAAAAACAGAAAAAATAACTAATGCAAATAATAATAATTTTCTTTTCATTAAAACTACCTTTTATACTAATATTAAAATATTATACCTTTTTTATCAAAATATTTCAATTATTTAATTTTGTATTCATTTAGTAAGCACTTTACAAAAAAAAAAAAATATGTTATAATTATATTTCATTTATTTATTGGAGGGAAAACAAGTGCCTTTATCAAAAGAGCAAAAAAGTCAAATTATTGCCGAACACGCTACATTTGAGGGGGATACTGGTTCACCTGAAGTACAGGTTGCGCTATTATCGGCTCGTATCAGTCATTTGACAGAACATTTCAAAGAACACAAAAAAGATCACCATTCACGTCGTGGTCTTCTCATGTTAGTCGGACAGCGTCGCCGTCTGCTTAACTACTTATCAAAGACTGATATTAACCGCTATCGTTCACTCATTGCCAAACTTGGACTGAGAAGATAGTATATATAATGTAGTATATTTGATTTTTTCTATTATAAAATGCCCGTTTATACAAAGCGGGCATTTTTATTTTTATAAAAAATCACATCGTACTTAGGTTTATCCCCCGTTCAAATGCCTCATTTTTTATGGCTTGTACTAAATTAGTTTTAATAGCATTTGCCATATCACTAAGTTCGACACCACCGCTATCTTCATCAGTTATTGTAAAAACAACATCTCTTCTTATCATAATATCAGCAAATTTTTGCTCACGTATCCTATAATCTATATCAAAAGTAGTGATCGTTACTATGTTTTCATCACGCAATATAGCATTAATATTTTCAACAGCTTTTTCAGTTCTTTTTAATCCACTAAATTCTGTAGAACTCTTAAAAGTATAGATAGGTTTACTCCCTAAATGCAGCTCATTGCGCATAAATAAGTCTTGAACAGCATATGCTTTCAACCCGACAACAGCCCAGATATTTATCACCAGTCCCTCGCTTTCTATCTGCTCTCTAATTATTTGCATACGAGTAGAGGTTGCAGGATGCGTAGCGAGATAACCGTATTCTATTTGCGGTTCGCTGTCTTCAACTTTTTTAAATCCAATCATTACTGTGTATAACCCTGTAGGGTTATACTTTCCAGTCTTTAAAAGATATATAACAGCATTAATATCTGCCTCTTTTTCAAGCTCTACAGAATAATTATTTTGTAGAGCGCGAAGGGTGATACTACCAACTGTTGCTATTTTAGCAGCATCTTCAGTAGTGCCAAAAACCGCTCCGGCTAAAATAGCAGCCAGTACAGCAAGACTTATATTACTGCTATTTTTTGCCCCTCTTTCAAAGTGGCGTAGAGAGTTATGAGCTATCTCGTGAGCAATAACCCCAGCTAATTCGTCATCACTTTCAACTGCGTCAATAAGCCCTTTAGTTATAAATAAATTTCCACCGGGAACAGCCATAGCGTTATATTCTTTTACATTAAGTATTCTACATACATACACTACATCTGGTCGTTGTGTATAAGGAGATATATCATTTGCTATGCCTGTTATTTTAGTTATAAGCTCTTCATCTTCAACAAATTTACCATATGCCTTTTCTATAGCTTTTATAGTTTCCTCGCCAACCGATCGTTCAGCATCAGTAATTCCGGTATAGTTGTCATTTTGAACAGTCTCTATAGAGACAACATCTTCGATATGCACATCTTCTTTAGAGAAAATTATTTGTGTAAAACATGTAAAAAAAAAGGATGTCATCAAAAAAATAGTTACGTATTTTGTTTTCATAATATTATTTTACCATTAAGCACTGCCGTTTTCACACTTTATTTGGATCTTTTCCAAAATATATTCCGTTATTTTTACAGAAGTCAAAGAAAGATCATCTAGTATTTCATCTCGTGTTCCTTGCTGAGGAAAAAAATCGTCAATACCAAATGTTACTACATTGCTTATGCTGTGCTCTGCGAGAACCTTCACTACTTCAGAACCAAATCCACCTCTTAATATATTCTCTTCGATCGTACAAACATATCCGACATTTTTTACAAATTCTAATATACCATTACAATCTAACGGCTTTACAAATCTGCTGTTAAATACATTGACTTTTATTCCTGCATCTTTTAGCATTTTAGCAACTATAACTGCCCTTGATACCATCGAACCGACGGCTATTATCGCGACATCATAATACCTTTCTTCAAAAAGAGTAACACCACGCCCAAAACTTACTTCTATATTATCTGAATAAAGCGTAATATCAGCACACTCTTTAGGATACCTAATAGCAACCGGTGATGATAATTTCACAGCTAATTCCATCATTTCACTGAGTTCTTTACCATTTGCTGGTGCCATCACAGTCATGTTTGGAATTATTTGCATATATGAAAGGTCAAATATTCCCTGATGTGTCGGCCCGTCACCACCGACAACACCGGCACGATCCAACGCAAATATTACAGGCAATTTAGTAAGTGCTACATCATGTACTATTTGATCATAAGCACGTTGCAAAAATGTTGAATAAATGGCAACTATCGGTTTAAATCCGCTGACTGCCATTCCGGCGGCAAGAGTTACCGCGTGTTCCTCTGCCATACCAACATCATAAACTTGAGATGGATTCATACAAGATAATTGATACACACCTGTACCGTCAGTCATAGCAGCAGTTATAGCAACCACTTTTTTATCTTTTCTGGCTATCTTGCAAAGCGCATCGGCAAAATAATCAGTATACGATTTACATAAAGACTGCTTTTGACTACCGGTTACAGGGTCAAACGGTGTCACTCCATGGTATAATGAAGGCGATTCTTCAGCAGGACTATATCCTTTTCCTTTTTCTGTTATAACGTGAAGCAAAATTGGACCATCAACTTGCTTTATATTTGACAATACCCTTATCATATGAGGCAAATCATGCCCTGATATCGGCCCGTAATAAATAAAGCCAAGATTTTCAAACCAATTAATATCTCTTAACAACAACAAACGTTTAAAAAAACGCTTCGTTTTAACTATAGAATTTATCATTTTATTCCCAAAGCTAAATTGTGTTAAAAAATCTTTTATGCTATTTTTTGCCCGCAAATAATTTTGTCTGGTGCGCATATCAGCCAAGTAATTGGATAGCCCACCAACATTCGGGCTTATTGACATTCCGTTATCGTTCAAAATAACTATCAAATTTTTATCTTTTGTCTGCCCTGCGTCGTTGAGTGCCTCAAGTGCCATACCGGAACTTAAAGAGCCATCACCAATAACAGAGATAACTTTACTACTCTCACCTGTTGTCATTGCTGAACGTGCCATACCGAGCGCAACTGAAATGCTTGTTCCACCGTGTCCTGCATCAAAACAATCATATATACTCTCATCACGTTTAGAAAAACCTGAAATTCCACCTTTTTGACGGATAGTATTAAACTCACTTCTTCTTCCGGTTAAAAGTTTATGAGTATATACTTGATGGCTTACATCCCAGACGATTCTATCATGCGGAGTATTAAATACATAGTGAAGTGCTATTGTAAGTTCCACAACTCCAAGGTTTGAGCCAAGGTGTCCTCCTGTATGGCTGATAATATTTACAATTTCCCGCCGTATCTCTCCAGCCAACTCATCAAGGCAAGACAGAGGAATTTCACGTAAATCACTCGGACAGTTTATATTATCCAGTAATGGTCTAATTTCAATTGTCATTATATGATCAAAAATCAATCCTTCAATTTATACCAAACACGTAAAACTTCACCAACACTCCACGCTTGGCTTATAGTTCCTCGCGGCTCAAACGGTATTGTTGCGTCAAATATTTCAGATATAGTACCAACAGCTGCCTGTTCACGGCTGTGAGTCAAAATAGGGAAAAGCAATTCTCTACAATGTTTCTTCACATTACTATTGTTACCATAAACATTGAGATAAGCATCAATATATGGACCTATCAACCATGTCCAAACAGTTCCCTGATGGTAAGCTGTATCACGACTCCATTGGTCACCTATATAGTATGGACGGTATTCACTATCTGCCGGCGATAAACTTCTCAATCCATAAGGAGTTAATAATTTATCTGTTACTGAATTCAAAATACTCTTCGCGCGTTTAGAGTCATCAATCAATCCATGATGTAAACTGAGAGCGAATAATTGATTTGGCCTCAGTTTACTCGAGCAGTTATCACCTATACAATCATATAAATAATTTCCCTCATCATACCAAAATTTATCATTAAAACTCTTTTTCACCTGTCTTGCAAGTTCAACAAAATCATTACTTATATGATAATCGCTAAACATCATTAGCGCGTTATACCACAATGCGTTAACTTCTATAGCTTTACCCATTCGCGGAGTTACAACTATATCATTAACTTTAACATCCATCCAAGTCAATTGCCAATCAGCAGCATGAGTTGTTATCAGTCCATCATCACTATCCATACTAATAGTAAATTTTGTTCCGTGCATATAGTTAGACACTATCTCTATAAGATAAGTTCCTATCTCATCCAATATTTTTTTATCACCACTCGCTTTTATATATTCCCGCACCACATTACAGTAGAGCAATGAAGCGTCAACAGAATTGTACGCGCCGCCATCTCCATCATCATTGAACAAATTTGGTACAAGACCATTTTTTATATGTTTTGTGTACGTTAAAATGATGTTTCTCGCTACATCAAACCTTTTAAGTGGGAAAAGAAGCCCTGGCAACGATATAGATGTATCTCTCCCCCAATCACCAAACCAATGATAACCGGCTATAATAGTTTTATTACCATTCTGTCCTCTACTAACAATAAAATCATCAGCACGTATGAGCAGTCGTTTTATATCTTCATTTTCCTCTTCAGCAAGTATTTGTTCATCAGGATAAAACTTTTCTTCAGATAAAAAAGAGTTTCCTAAATTTGTTGAAAAAATAAGGATCAGCTCTTCTCCGTTATTTAAATTTGCTGTTAAAATCACCGGAGCGTAATGATTATCTATTGGATTTAGACCGCGGTCAACTTCTTTGCAGCACAAAAAATTGTAATACCAATATTCAGCAGCTATAAATCGACCTCTATTGGCTGAAATATGTATCTCTTGATTGATATTTTCAGCAGTAATAGATACAACATTACTCTCTTCATAAAATTTAGTAGTAAAATCAATTGATCCGGCCACAGTTTCTGAATGAAAATCACGAGCATTTATAAGTGGAGTAAGCTCAAGGAATATCGGCTCTATAGAAGTACATTTATAGGTAATAATTGTTTTATTCTCGCCATATACCATCTGTAAATTCTTTTTCACAATACCGTAATCCCAAGTGATACTGTCAGGTGCTATAGATACAGATTTAATATTTTCAAACCCTTTTGGGTGTACCTCATCAACGTACTCATTTGTCGAAAGATTGATAGTTTCATCGTCTACTATAACAGTATCTTCAACTTTAGCAACACAAAGTGTCCTGTCGCCGGGAGGGTTAAGCGATGCAACTAAATATCCATGATAACGTCGGGTATTAATCCCACATATAGTTGACGAAGCAAAGCCACCAAGACCATTTGTTATTATCCATTCATTGTCTCGCAGCGAATCTTTGACCTCATTTATTATTATAGGGTTAACCCCACATTTCATCTTTATAATATCCTACTGGTTACTTTCTTCTTGACGACCTTTATAGTCGGTATCAACATCCTGTTCCAATTTTTCAATAAATTGAAAAAGCGCGTCTCTTAATACACCTTGAGCACGTAAAACATGTTCTATAACTTCCCTTACCGCACCATCGCCACCTTTTAAAGTTGTAACAAAACAAGCTATTTTTTTTATTTCATTTGTTGCATCATTGACCGCTACAGGAAGACCGACAAGACGCATAGCAAGCAAATCGTTAATATCATCTCCAATATACGCGATATTCGACAGTCGTATATGAAAATTTTCAGCAATCTCTTTTATGGCTAGAGCTTTATTTTGCACTCCATCATAAAGCGTTGCGCCAAGCTCTTCAGCTCGTGTAGTTACAGCAGCCGAACGTCTGCCGGTTAAAAAGACAATAGGCAACCCAAAATCAACAGCCATTCTTATGCCGAGTCCATCCTTCACATTAAAATTTTTTATCTCAATTCCGTCATTCCCATAATAAAGTTTTCCATCACTCAAAACTCCATCAACATCGCATACTATTAAGCGCACCTGTTCTAAAATATCTTGACTTGCAAAAGTATTCATTATCCTCTGTATTCCTTTACCATATCCAAAAAATATTTGTGTATCCTACAGTCATCAGTTAACTCTGGATGAAAACTGCTTGCTAAAAGCAGACCTTCTCTTACCATAATAATATTACCGTCCAATTCAGACATCACTTCAACATTTTCTCCTATGCGTGTGATAAAAGGAGCACGGATAAATATTGAATTGTGAGGTCTATCAATCGTTGTTATCTTTTTAATAAAAATCGACGACTCAAAACTATCAATTTGTCTTCCATATGCGTTTCGCTTAACAGTAACATCAAGTAAACCTATTTTAAATTGATTGCTATCTTCAATATCTTTTGCTAACAGTATCATTCCAGTACATGTTCCGTAAATTGGTTTATTTTCCATTGGGAACGCACGCACTACATCCATTAGACCAAACCGATCAAGAAGCTTTCCAACAGTAGTACTCTCACCACCAGGAATTATAAGTCCATCGACTATCGCTAACTCTTCTTTAGTTTTTACAGCTATAGCTTTTTCACCAATAGACTTAACTATATGAATATGTTCTCTAAAATCACCCTGGAGCGCTAAAACTCCTATCAAAAAATCACTCATCAACGTCCTTTATTTTCTATAAATCTAACAATTTTTCAAGACCTACAACAACGCCAGACAAACCGCCTATTCTTGATATTGCTAGTATAACACCCGGCATAAAGGATTCGCGATTTATTGTATCATGACGTATAGTTAATGTCTGCCCAAGACCACCAAATATCACTTCTTGATTTGCGACAACACCAGGAAGACGAACTGCGTGAACCCTAACATTACCTTTTGCAATACCTCTTGATTCCTCGTCATCTTCTTTTCTCGCTGTATCCATTAATCTATTATTCGCAGCGTCACAAATAAGCTCAGCAGTACGTAAAGCTGTACCGCTCGGTGAGTCAAGTTTTTTCTCATGGTGATATTCTATAACCTCTGCCCATTCAAACTGTTTTGCCGCAATCTTAGAAAACTCCATCATTAAAATAGCGCCTATAGCAAAATTGGGAGCAATGAATATACTCGTTCCGGCGCTTTTAGTCAGCGTTTCTAATTCTTTAATATCATCAGTTGTTATACCAGTTGTACCTACAATAGCATTAATATTATTTTTAATTGCAATACGGAGATTATTCATAATCATATCTGGACGAGTAAAATCCACAATAACATCACTTTTTGAATTTATAATAGTTTCACTTAAATTATCAGTAACTAAAACTCCAAGTTCATTTATGCCGCATATTTCCCCAATATCTTTTCCAACATTTGAAACATCCACAGCAGCAGAAATCTCCATCGCAGAAGTTTCTGTCACAGCTTTGATAACAGACTGCCCCATTTTCCCACAAGCACCGTTAACTAATACTTTTATCATCTGTTTTCACCTCTCCAGATTTGTTTTATTTTCTATTATACCATTTTTAGCGCCCTTTTTCAATGATAGCAACATCTATAAAAACATACCTATTCTATAGTATGTTTTTTAAAAGAATAATATTGCAGGCCATCATTGTTGTTTAAGACGTTGAATGGAACATAAAATCAGTTTTGCATACCGTTTTTTATAGAAGTTAATTAAGTTTTTTTCCAAAAAAAGCATAAATAATATAAATACGCTTTCCATTCATACTTTATATAGTACCACTCAACATCACGGCTTTTTACAACTGTGTAAGGAGTTGGGACAACATGGGCGTTAATCCCAAGACCTTTTGCTATTTGACGAATGCGAAACAAATGAAATGGATCACTAATAATCAGTGCTGATTCATATTCATTTTCATCCATAATCTTTTTTGCGCCAAGTAGATTGTCATAAGTATCACGGCTTTTATTTTCTAATAAAACATCACGTTTTTTCACACCATTTTCCAAGGCATAAATCTTTCCTGTTTCAGCCTCAGTGTATTTATCACCGGGCATCTTTCCGCCCGTAAAGATAATTTTTCTTGAAAACCCACGCTCATAAAGATCAATGCCGTATTTCAAACGAGATTCAAACATCTTACTCGGCACTCCATTATTCTGCCTTGCTCCCATAACTATAATGCAGTCTGCCCGTGCAAGGTCAATTTTTTTGCCGCTAAAATAAATACAAACCGGTATTGTAAATATATATATAGCTAAAATCACTAACGCTATAAGGAGAAAACGACTAAGAATCACTTTCCCGCGAGTTTTTTTCTTGTTTTTCGCCAATAAATTTAGTCCTTTAACATTGTCAAAAATTGTGTTTCGTTTATTATTTTTACACCTAATTCCTGCGCTTTATCTAATTTACTGCCGGCATCTTTTCCGGCAACAATATAATCTGTCTTTTTGCTCACAGATGAACTTGATTTACCACCCTCTGTTTTAATCATTTCTTCACCTTCTTTCCTTGTAATGCCGTCCAATACTCCGGTAAAAACAAAGGTCATACCGGAAAACTTGTCTCCTTTTTGCGTTGCTTCGCCAAACTCCGGCACGACTTTAACGTCAGAAAATTTTTTTAACAGATTCTTTGTTTCTTTTAATGCAAAATATTCAGCGACAGTCTTAGCGACAACATCCCCGACACCATCAATTTTTTTTAAATCTTCTTCTGTCATCATCTGCAAATTCGCTAAATTTCCGGCATAATCAGCAATAAGTTCAGCGCCTTCCCTACCAACATAACGGATGCCAAGAGCATAAATAAATTTTTTCAGCGACGGGGTTTTACTTGCCTGTATTGAGTCAATCAAATTATTCGAACTTCTTTCTGCTTTTCGTTCAAGTTTTATTATGTCATTGACTGTCAGTTTATAAAGATCTGATGGATCATGAAGAAGTTTTGTCTCATTCATTATCTGCTCAATAATTTTTGGTCCAAGCCCATCAATACCCATAGCATCACGGCTGGCAAAATGAACTATTTTTTCCATAAGCTGTGCTTTACAGAATGGATTTATGCAATAATAAGCTACTTCACCATCAAATTTAAAAATTTTTTCGCAACAAGACGGACATTTTTCAGGCATCTTAAATTTACTCTCAGTACCGTTGCGAAATTCTGGTAAACTCCGTACTATTTCCGGAATAATTTCTCCTGCTTTATGAACAACAACCCTATCACCAATTTGAATATCTTTACGCTCTATTTCATCCATATTATGAAGCGTCGCCCGCGAAACTTTTGATGCTGATATTATAACAGGTTCCATCTCAGCAATAGGTGTAATCGCACCTGTACGTCCAACATTTACTTTTATATCTTTAATAACAGTTTCAGCTTCTTCCGGCGCAAATTTATATGCCGTAAAAAAACGAGGAGATCGAGCTACAGATCCTAATTCTCGCTGGAGAGCAAAGGAATTAACTTTTATAACAACTCCGTCAATGCCATAATTAAGGCTGTGACGAAGTGTCTCCCATTTGCATAAAAATTCTTCAACTTCACTTAATGTCTTGCAAACTTTAAAATTCTTATTAATAGGTATATGATTTTCGTTTATAAGCTCAAGCGCTGCACTCTGTGTTTCAGGATCGTTATTTCCACTATTACTGCCTATCCCATAAGCAAAAAAGCTAAGCCCGCGTTTTTTGGTAACATTAGGATCAAGTTGTCGCAATGAACCAGATGCCGCATTTCTTGGATTAGCGAACAGCGGTAATCCATCTTTTTTTCTCTCAGCATTTATCTTATCAAACGTATCATATAATAAAAAAGCCTCTCCGCGTACCTCAAATACTCCTTTAGTTTTAACAGTCTTAGGTATAGAGTCAATCGCCATAACATTCGCCGTAATGTTTTCACCTAACGTCCCGTCTCCGCGTGTACCGGCGCCGGTTAATATACCGTCTTCATAGATAAGAGCCACAGATAAACCGTCTATTTTAAGTTCGCAAATATACTCAACATCTTCAATTTCACTATCGTTATCACGCAATATATTTAAGGCTCGCCGATTAAAGTCTCTTACTTCTTCAAAAGAAAAGGCATTAGAGATTGAAAGCATTGGGGTAGTATGTGCAAATGGTTTAAATTCCTTAACCGGCGGAGCTCCGACTTTCATGGTTGGAGAAAATAATGTCTTATACTCCGGATGTCCATCTTCTAACATCATTAATTCGCGAAGAAGTTTATCGTACTGCTGATCGGAAATTATCGGAGCATCTTTTTGGTAATACAATCTGTTATGAAGCTCTATTTCTTGTCTTAACTCCTCAATTTTCTTCTTGATCTCGTTCGACATAATTTCCTCTTTCTCTCCAAAACAGAATACCTATAAGTGACCAGACACCCTCTGAAATAAGAGTAGATAATCTAAAAAGTATAGGCAATATCATTGCTATTTCAGCCGGTAGTGTAAGCATTCCCTCAAGCAATATTTTTTGAGTCCACTCTGTTGCTCCTATACCACCCGGCATTAAAGATACGAAGCCAACTGACCAACTTCCTGGTGCGACTCCTACCATAGCGACAAACTTCATAACAGCCTGTGGGTATATAGATATACAAATAAAAGAAAAGGCGCAGCCATAAATAATCCAACGAAAAATATTTAGTCCAAAAACCATTAATATTGAACGGTATTTTGGTATTACCATTATCTGCGGCTGTTTAATTTTACGCAAAAGCCAATTCATTATAGGGATCATAATTTTAGGATGTGCAACTATTAATACTACAGTTATTATTATTGCGGCAAGAATGATGATATTTGTTTGAGCTGTTTTGGCCACTAAGAATGACAAAAGAAGCATAAAAAATCCTGAAGCTGTTCGTACCGCAAGTTCAACTGTGCTTGCCGCAAGCATTGGAATCATAGGGACGCCAAGTTGCGAGGTAAGTCCAACACGGACTAAAAAACTCGCAACCTTCCCCGGAATATACCTTGCGACAGATGACCAAATATAAGTTGGAACCGCTAATTTATACGGCAAGGCAGTTGTAAACCAACTAAGGGTTTTATTCCATATTCCTACTTCAAAACTTGTATTAATAAGCAACAGAAACATACCGATAAAAAATAATGTTAAATCAAAATTCCAATCAAAATCACGGATAGCTTTTCTATCTGTATATATCTGCAAAACAAAAATACCAACCAAGATAATGGGAAGCAGGACATTAGTCAGAAGGCTTAACAGATTTTTTTTCTTTTTTACCGGTGGCTGTATTTCATCGTTTATCTGTTTCATCTAAACTCATGTACTCCTGTAATAACTTTACCTATAAGTTCAAGCTTTCTCACTAACATAGGTTTCTTTCTGTTATCGCCTGTTGTGAGCCTATAAGACTTTGGCGCTAAATGTAAACGGCGAACCATAACTTTTTTATCAAATTTTAGCAGAATAATATCATTATTATGTACTCTCTGCTGTAATCTAACAATTAATAAATCTCCTTTATGGATACCCTCTTTTGTCATTTCGTCATCTTTTACTTTGACAACTATGCTATCCCCCTCAATAAATTGCGGAGGAAGTGGTAGCCCTTTTTTAGCTTCTGATACAGCATTTTCTACTAAAAGAGCGTCTATATCATCAAAAAATGGAAGAGAAATAGTCCTGACAGCGCTTTGCCGCACACCACGAATTATTTCCAATGAACGCGCTTTATTTGGATTACGCTTTATATATCCTTTAGTTTCAAGCGCAGCCAAATGCTGATGAATAGTGCTGATAGAGGAAACTCCTAGCATATTGGCTAAATCACGTACAGATGGAGCATAACCGTTTTTCCTGTAAAATTGATTTATCCTGTCTAATACATCTTGTTGGCGTGAAGTAATGTCGCGCAAAAGCCTTTACATCTCCTCTAAATTATAAAAATATGTTATTAATCATACAATATTTTTAACTTTTTGTAAAGATGTTTTAGGCGAACAAATGTATTTATTTTATCTATTTCCCTTTTAATTTCACAAAAGTAAAAAATAGTGATAAAACATAGCGTGGATTTACATTAAAAAAGAATAAAAACAGCTAAAGATGGATTCTATAACTGCGTCAGGAGCATAAACCGAACCAATCTCAACATTACGAATCATAGGACCATGACTGTCTGAACCTACGGTCATAAATAATCCTGCTGATTTTGCCCGTTGAAACATTTTCTCAGTCACAGATTTTGAATGGTCAGTATGATAAACCTCTATTCCATTAAGACCTTCATTTAGTAATATATTTAATATGCGTATAGGATCGCCTATTTTCCCCGGATGAGCTAAAACCGCAATACCACCGGCTGCATGTATTGTATGAATTGCTTGAATCGGAGTAAATGTCGCTCGAGCTATATAAGCCGGACGCCCTACAGCAAGATATTTTTCAAATGCATAGCCTAACGATTTTACATTTCCGCTTAAAAAAAGCGCCTTTGCGACATGCGGTCTGCCGACAGCACCATTCTCAGCTAACTTAAATATATCATCATATGATATATTCTTAATGCCGATATCGTGTAAACGATCAACCATTTTTTTTGCCCGTTCCACCCTATCAGCCTGTCTATCAGCTATAATATCATTCAAAAACTGATTTTTTATATCAAATCCATATCCGAGTATATGAACATTTTCTTTTCCAACTTCGGTATTAAACTCAATTGCTGGCACAACTCCAATTTTGCCGTTTGCAACATTATTCGCTTTTGATATACCTGTTACACTATCATGGTCTGAAATAGCGATAAGCTTCATTGAAAGAGAAATAGCTTTTTCAACTATTTCAGCTGGAGTGAGCAGACCATCTGAAAAAGTGGAATGAATGTGAAGATCAACAGGACTAACCATTTATATAGATATCAATTCCTTTATAGTTGCCGCAGTGTCTTCGCCCTTAAATATAGCGGTGCCAATAACTGCAGCAGAAAGACCTGCAAACTTCAGATTGCGAATGTTAGTCGTATCAATACCTCCATCAGCTATAAGCTCAATTTCCGGATAATTAGAAAGCAACTCTGCACAATTTTTAATCCTACCTATTGAATTACTGAGAATCCTCTGACCCCCAAATCCGGGGTTAACAGTCATCACTAGCACGCCTTTAATAATATCTAATATAGGATCAATAGCGCAAAGTGGCGTTCCTGGATTTATAGCGACAGCAGGAATCAGTCCGGCATCGAGCGCGAGGTTTAATACGCGATTAATATGAGGAGTAGACTCAGGATGAATATATACTTTTGTCACTCCTGAATCATATAGTTCAGAAAATAAATTTTCCGGTGTATAAGTCATTAAATGAGCGGTAATCGGCAAATCAGTCAGTGTACTTACAGCTCTTGCCAAGCTTGCACCAAATGTTAAATTTGGCACATATTGACCATCCATAATATCAAGATGAAAACCTTCCACGCCAAGCGAAGCTATTGCTGTCACCTGTTCTCTAAGTTTTATTAAATCAAATGCCAATAAAGAAGGAAAAATTGGAAACATAATTAACTTCAAACACACCTTTTTTTAAAAATTTCTTTGATATTCATTACAATACTTTCTCTTGTCTTCACATCCTCTTCTGAAAGCATTAAAAGAGTATATTCGACAAGTATAAGTACCATTTCAAGGGTTAAATCGCTTGCGTCTATAAAACGGCATAGGGCTGAAACCGCATCATCAATTATTATTTGCCGACTGTAATTTTCGTGCTTATCAAATAAACTTAAACACAAATCATCTATTTTAACGCAAATAGATAATATTCTACCTATCTCTGTTAATGGTAGGTTTCCATTCTCGTAATTTGGAAAATATTGTTCACCTATAGCTGTTGTTATCTCATCAGGTTCGCCTAAATTCTTTAAAAACTCCTTACCAATGATGCCTCTTAAAGACGGATGCTCTAAAACCATTCCCGTTGATAAATCTACAAATGAAAGTAGAGCTGCGCGCTTAATAATCTCTATTTCTTCAAGATTTTTATTTAAAAGCTCAGATAATTTCAACGCAAGCCTTTCATGACGGTCAGTTTTATCACGCATATTACCGCCTATATCCTTGAAACGAAGCCAGTTTAGCCCATCTATCAGTTCTTGAAGTTCGCGCTTACAGTCTTGTTGATAGAAAAAATTAGCATCAGCCAACTTAGCATTAAGAACTCGCTCATACCCTTCGCGAACAACTGAGATATATGATAAGTCGCCGTCACGAACTGATATAAATTTAGGAATAATTTTTCCATCTTTTATGAGCAGAAAATGATGCTGTTCGTTACAAATAATATGATACAACAATGATTGAGGCAATTTAAGATATTCAGAGTTAAATGAACCTAAAAGAGCTGTTGGATACTCAACACGGTTAACCATCTCGTGTAGTGCGTTATTATGATCATCTACAACAGTAGCACCATCACGACGAGCAAACATATTAAGTTGCCAATGAATAATATCTCTTCGTTTTTCCTGATCAACTATTATCATATTTTCTTCCATGACATCCATATAGTTGTCAGCAAACGTAATAACAGCCTTATATGGCGCTAAAAAACGATTACCACGAGTTATATTTCCAGAAGTTATATCTCCGAGAGTAAAGTTGATAACTTCATTACCAAAAAGAGCAACTATTGAGCGAAGAGGGCGAACAAAACGAAAATCACCGGATCCCCAGCGAATATCGTTATGTGTTTTTATCTCTGAAATTATTTTAGGTAGGAGTTCCGGAAGGATATCAATAGTATTTTTAGATTCTTTTTTTATAAGCGCTACGATATATTCTTCGCTGTCATATTCCTTTATCCGTAAATTATTAATCTCAACCCCAACATCTTTTGCGAAACCCTCAGTAGCGCTTGTTGGTATGCTGTTAGAAAAAAATGCCTCAGAGACAACAGGACCTCGTATCTCGCGAACATCATCACTTTGACGTGAACTTACATTTTTCATATGAAGAGCTATGCGCCTTAAAGTACCGTAAACTTTTATATCTTCAAAAGCTATCCGTTCTTGCGCAAAATATGCATGAGTAATCTCCGACAACTGCTCCAATATTTTAGGAAGCACTGAAGCCGGCAAATCCTCGCATCGTATTTCAAGTAACAGATTTGGCATATTTAAATTATAACACAAACTAAGCTAAACTTCAAGCAAAATATGGCACCTAAGAGATACAAATTCTTAGATGCCATATTTAAAAGAATAAATAAACTAAAATAGTATTACATTTTTTTCAATATAAGACAAGAGTTATGTCCGCCAAATCCTAAAGAATTACTCATAGCAGTTTGGATTTTCACTTCTCTAGCCTCATTTGGTACATAGTCCAAATCACATTCCTGATCAGATGTTGTGTAGTTAATAGTTGGCGGAATTATTCCTTCATGAAGTGCCAACAATGAAAAAATAGCTTCTACAGCACCGGCAGCACCAAGCATGTGTCCTGTCATAGACTTTGTAGAGCTCATCGGTATTTTATAGGCATCATTGCCAAAGATATCCTTTACAGCGTTAGTTTCAGTTTTGTCATTCGCCTGAGTTGAAGTTCCATGGGCATTAATATAATCGACCTTGTCAAGTTCAGCTTCTTTTAACGCCATTTGTATTGCCTTCTTCGCACCTCTTCCAGTTGGATCAGGAGCGGTTATATGATACGCGTCACCGGTAGCGCCATAACCAACTATTTCACCGTAAATTTTGGCATTTCGCGCTTTTGCATGTTCGTATTCTTCCAAAATTAATATACCGGAACCTTCACTCATAACAAATCCGTCACGATTTTTATCAAATGGACGGCTTGCTCCTTGTGGGTCATCATTTCTCGTTGAAAGAGCCTTCATGCTGGCAAATCCTGAAAAACCGAGTGGCGTAATAGCAGCTTCAGCACCGCCACTTATCATAGCATCCGCAACACCTCTTTTTACCATCTCAAAAGATTCACCAACTGAGTTACCGCTTGAAGCACAGGCCGTCACTATGCACATATTAGGTCCTTTTGCTCCGGTTTCTATAGATACTATTCCTGCTGCCATATCACTTATAAGCATAGGTATAAAATAAGGATTAACACGGGAGGGACCGCGCTCTAATAATGTTTTATGTTGTCGCTCAATAGTCTCTATGCCGCCAATACCGGAACCAATAATAACACCTATTCTGTCTGCATTATCTTCTGTTATCTCAAGACCACTGTCTTTTAATGCGTCAAAAGAAGTTAAAAGCGCGTATTGCGCAAACTTATCTAGGTGTTTTGCAACTTTAGGATTCATATAATCAGAAGCCACGAAATCTTTAATCTCCGCAGCAAAATGTACCGAAAAATCGGTTGTATCAAATCCTGTTATAGGGCTAACACCACTCTTTCCATTTTTTATATTTTCCCAAGTGGTTGTTCCGCCTATGCCAAGTGCGGTGGTAACGCTAATACCTGTGACTACCACACGTCTATTTGTCATACTCAAAATAATATTTTCCTCAAAACTTAAAGATTAACAAGAATAGTCAAACACCTCGAATTTAAATAACTAAAATCAAGGAGTTTGAACTATTATTGTTTCTATGTTATCGAATTTAGTTTAAACGGCTTTCGATATATTCGACAGCATTTCTGACAGTTTTAATTTTCTCAGCATCCTCATCAGGAATACCATCTAATTCAAACTGCTCCTCAAGTGCCATAACGAGTTCTACGATAGCAAGAGAATCAGCACCTAAATCATCCTGAAACGATGCGTCCATAGTCACATCCTCTTCAGCTACATTTAGCTCATCTACAACGATTTTACGAATTTTCTCAAAAATTTGATCTGACATTTCATCCCTCCAATTTTATCTATATTATGATACTATTTTTTTCAACTTTTGAAAAGGGGGTACAGGCGCTTTTTTTCTTGTTTTTTGTTTTTTTTTATAATTTTAAATAATAAACACATAATATTTTTAACAAAACCATTCGGAAAAGTTAAGTTTATGCAGATAAATTTGATTTGAAATAATTATTGCGAGTACGCATCCAAGAAGCGTCAACCCATATATGATAAACACAGTCCTTCTTTGTGATAGTCCACTGTCCATAAGCCTATGATGAATATGTCCGCGATCTGCAGTAAACGGATGTTTCCCATTTAAAAGTCTTCTTATGACTGCAAATGTTATATCGCATACCGGTACAGACAAAATAAGTATAGGTAGACCTAGCGCTATAACAGTCGCCACTTTCCAATTTTGCAGCACGCTGATAGACGCTATAATATACCCCAAAAATAACGCCCCGCTATCTCCCATAAAGGTTTTTGCTGGATTAAAGTTGAAAAATAAAAAACCTATCGTAACCCCGGCAAGTATAGCAGATATTATTGCCATACCCAGAGTTCCGAACATAGTAATGGATATTACTAAAAAAGTAATGGCTGATATAGCCACAACACCGGCAGCCAACCCATCCAGTCCATCCATCAAATTAATCATATTACAGATAACAACAACCCAAATTATAGTAAGAATAGAACCAAAATATAAAAAATCATTTAAATTAGTTTCGCCGACAATAGTGAATCTAACACCAAAACACGGGAGGACTAATATACATGCAGCTATTATCTGTAATAACAGCTTTAACTTCGCGTTCATGCCGTATTTATCATCAATCAGTCCAACGATCATAATGAACGTGCTTCCAATCAATATACCTTGTACTCTGCTGTTTACTATAGATAAAAACGGTTGAGGATCATCTGTAAAAAACATTCTATATATGACAGAAAGCATAAAAGTTATCATGAATGCTGTATATATAGCAACTCCGCCAAGCAATGGCGTCGGTTTAGTATGGATATGCCGATCACCATCAGGATGATCAACAACACCTACTTTTGATGCTAATTTCATAGAAATAGGGGTTAAAATAACAGTCAGCAATATAGCAATTATTAAAGAACCGAAAACAGCTAAAGTTTTAGACGGAAAATCACTGTCTATATCTATTCTCAACACAGGAAGAAGCGTATTTATTATCTTTCCCATATCATTTCTCCAACTCAGCTAATTCATTTAATCGTTTAATATGCCGTTCGTTATTAGACCAAACAGTAGTTACAAAAGCCGTTGTAACTTCTTTTATTTCATTCTGGCTTATAACTCTTCCGCCCATGCAAAGGATGTTAGCATTATTATGTTCACGTGCTTTTTGCGCTGTAAGTACATTGTGGCAAAGAGCAGCTCTTATCCCTTTAATTTTGTTAGCTGCGATAGAAACGCCTATTCCGGTACCACATATAAGAATGCCAAAATCGCACTCTCCGCTCAACACAAAAGGCGCAGACTCTATTGCTACAACTGGATAATCATAAGGTATCTCAGACGAAACAGCTCCTGTTTTAATAACAGTATGTCCCATTTCTCTTAAAATTTCAATAACAGTATTTCGGCTAATAAAACCGGCATGATCTGTGCCAACAACTATTTTCATAATACAAATATTTTACAATATTCCTTTTGTGCTCGGTATTCCTTTTATTGTTTTGTCAATTTTCATTGCTTTTCTCATTCCACGCGCAACACCTTTAAAAATAGCTTCAAAGATATGGTGTGTATTAACGCCTGATAACTTTCGTATGTGCAGCGTTATTCCGGCATTAAACGCTAAAGCTCTAAAAAACTCTTCACCAAGCTCAGCATCAAAATCACCGACTTTTTCAGAAACGAAATCAACATCCCAAATTAAAAAAGGACGTCCACTTATATCTAACGCAACTTCAACCAAAGCTTCATCCATTGGCATCAGCATTGAGCCATACCGTTTAATGCCTGCTTTATCTCCTAAACTTTTAGCTATAGCTGAACCAAGAGCTATACCAACATCTTCCACCGTATGATGATAGTCAACATTAATATCCCCTATACACTTTAGTTCAAGTTCCATATTTCCATGATAAGCAAAAAGAATAAGCATATGATCAAAAAAACCTATACCAGTATCTATCCGGCTATTTTCAACATTACCATCCAGATTTAATTTAAGTTCTATTTGAGTTTCTTTTGTATTTCTTGAAATAGCTGCTTGTCTCATAAATTTTCTCCAATAAAATCGCTAAACTAAGTATATTTTATTATACACTATATCAACAAAATTGTAAATAGAATCATAGTTATATGTCTGCCATTTTTTTGTCCACTAAAAAAATTTTAAATATTTACTTATTCAATTGCATTTGACAAATCAATAAAAAATAAGCTATAATTTTAAAATAATAAATGAAATAGGAGACACTAGTAAAATGATAATATCAGCTATATTCCCCGGACAAGGCTCACAAAGAATAGGAATGGCTAAAGAGCTATACAACAAATATGAACTCGTAAAATCACTCTTTAACATTGCGGACGATACTCTCGGATTCTCAATTACTGATATTATCTTTAACGGTACAGAAGATGATTTAAAACAGACTAAATATGCTCAACCTGCTCTACTCTTAGTCAGCTATGCTTATTATAAAGTTTTAGAAGAGAACAAAGGATACAGCCCTTCCCTCTTAGCCGGACATAGTCTCGGAGAGTATTCCGCGCTTATTGCGGCAAAATCATTCGCTTTTGCTGACGCCATAAAATTAGTTCATTCCCGCGGCACACTTATGGGCGAAACCGCGGAAAAACATCCTGGTACTATGGCAGCAGTGCTTGGCGCGTCAGACGATGAAGTTCTAAAATTATGTGAACAATCAACTTCTCGAAATGATATCGTTGTACCCGCAAACTATAATTCAAACGGACAAACAGTAGTTTCCGGTACACTTAGCGGCATTAATAATCTAAAAATACTTGCTAAAGAATCTGGCAAAAAAGTATTGCCTTTGCCGGTTAGCGGAGCATTTCATTCTCCGCTTATGCAAGAAGCAGCCGATAAATTTGCTGAAAAGCTAGACAAAGTAGAGATAACAGCGCCAAAAATTATGGTTATCCAAAATATAACGGCACAGGAAACACTTTACCCTGATCAAATAAAACAAAACCTGAAAGACCAGATAACTGGCAGTGTGCAATGGGTAAAAACATTACAGAGAATGGACGCTCTCGGTGTAAAAGAATACTTAGAAATTGGACCGGGAAATGTCTTAAGCGGTCTTGTATCGCGAACTATTGATCTAACTGATGGTAAAACCGTTCAAACCATCACCGAACTTGGATATTAAAAAAAGTGGATAACATTGGACAGTGAATACTTTTCAAGAACTGAACTTATGATTGGAGACGCCGGAATCAAGCGTCTGCAACAAGCGACTATAGCCCTTTTCGGACTAGGCGGAGTTGGCGGGTATGCCGCGGAAAGTCTGGTAAGAAGCGGGATTGGAAATTTACGAATAATAGACTTTGACATTATCTCAAAAAGCAATTTTAACCGACAAATTTATGCATTACACTCTACTCTTGGCAGAAAAAAAACAGAGGTTGCGCTTGAAAGACTGCTGGATATAAACCCACAATTAAACATCACTGTTTATGACATGATGTTTAACAAAGATTCCGATAACGAAGTTTTTTCTCCGCCTATAGATTACATTATTGATGCTATTGACAGCCTAAACCCAAAGTGTGAGCTTATCGAGCGTGCTGTAAGGTTAAAGATACCTATAATATCTGCAATGGGTGCCGCCTCTCGCACAGATGACGAGCAATTAAAGGAAGGGATTATCTGGGATACCGAAAACTGTCCGTTGGCAAGAAAACTTCGACAGCGTTTGCGCAGACGAGGATTAAAAGATGAAAAAATTGCCGTTATCTATTCCACAGAACCACCGCATGGCACACTTATACCAGTTGACGAACATCACGATGAAATAAATATCGGCAACGGAAGAAAGCGCCCTTTACTGCCAAGCACAGCTGTTTTACCGGCAATAGTAGGACTCAAAATAGCAAATAAAGTTATATCAGACCTTCTCGAACCTCTCAACATCAAGTACAAATAATATCGCTCCTCCAACAACTACCTTTACAGGACTCGGCATAACTCCGCCGGCAGGATCTAGTGAGGGCATCATATTTAGGTATTGTTCACGAGAGCTGCAATTATAACGAAATACGTTCATTACATCATCAACCTGTTCGTCATCTACACCTATCATAAGTGTAACATTTCCCTCTCTTAAAAATCCTCCAGTACTTGAAACGTTTGTAAACTGGAAATTTTTCTCAAGTAACGCATCTTGTAAGTATCTCTGATCTTTTTCATGAATAATAGCGATGATAAGTTTCATTATACAGCTCCTTCCAAACCAAAAATATTATCTATAATTTCTTTTATTTTTAAAAAGACATTTCCTACCGGCATACTTGCATCTATCAAGTAACAATTTTCTTCTGTTTTTACAAGTTCTCTGTATCCTTCGGCTACTTCTATCATAAATTTCAATCCCGCATCTTCAAAGCGATCAGCAGTTTTTCCGGTTCTCTCCAAAGAAAAAGCAGCGTCAATATCAAAAACAAAAGTAATATCAGGACGAAGTCCGCTTGTAGCAAACTCGTTGATAAATCCAATATCATTTAAATTTAAACCTCTGCCATATCCCTGATAGGCAAAGGTTGATAAATAAAACCTATCACAGATAACTGTTTTTCCATTTTTTAATGCAGGTTTTATAATCTCTTCAACATGAGCGCTTCTGGAGGCCATAAAAAGAAGCATTTCGCTTCGGTCATTACATCTCACATCCGGATTTAATGTTATTTCCCTTATTTTTTCCGCTAGCTCTGTGCCTCCCGGCTCACGAGTTAAAGCAGTAGATATCCTATGCCCTTCCAAATAAGTTTTTAAAAGTTCACATTGTGTAGATTTACCAGAGCCATCTATCCCCTCCATAACTATAAAGAAAGGATTAGCATTAGTATTTCTATTTTCAACATTGAAATCACTCATATTCCTATTTTATATTATATATTTTTTTATATATTTCGTCAATAAGTTTAATGGGAAATACTATATATATCTTTACATTTCGTGAAAAAAAAGTATATAATATAATCTGACTATAGCAACAAGGAGCTATTTTAAAATGGATAACAATAAATTTATTAAAATCGACAAAAACGGCACTTTTACATTAAATAACAACCGTTGGTACTGTAATTCCGCAGTATATTACGGAAGATTTCCAGGCTCTTGTGAGCGCGATTGGCTGGCAGAAGAGAACTGGGCAAAAAATGAAACTGATCTTAGTCAGGACTATAGAAATATGGCAGAAATAGGGATAAACCACGCAGCGTTATTTTTCCATATGGACGCATTTTTTAAAGATGGACAAATACTTGAAAGCGGTATGAGTAAAGTTGATAAGATAATAGAAGTTGCAAAAGCAAATGATATACGAGTCACCCTGTTTTGCGGTCCGTTCATTGATACAAAAGAAAAATTTAAACAAATAACAGGTGAAGATTGGGTTTATGACGAAAATTGGTTGCCGTCATTTAACCCTGCTTTGCATAACGCATATGTTCAACAAGCTGCGGCTTTTGCCCATAGATATAAGGATGAACCGACAGTTGCGGCTTACACCGATAGAATCGACCGCTTCCATAAGGGATTTGACAATGTAACTATACCCTTCAACCTAAAAGAAAAATGGATAGAATGGCTAAAAGCAAAATACGGCTCATTTGATGAGCTTATGAAAGCACTCGGAGGCGCGCATAGACTTGAGAACAATCCGCAAGACTGGGGCGATATTTTATTGCCGCACGAGAGCAAGTGGAACGGCTCACTCCACAACCCATTAGCTTATGATTTCATACTAATGCAAAAAACAGAGATTGGCGATGCACAGGAACTGTTTGATATTGAAATCAAAAAAATAGCTCCTGAGCAGTTTATTTGGACACCGTTTGAGGGTAACACAAATACTTGGGCAATGCTTGACGGCTTTTCTCCGGAAACTAAAAAACTTCAAGCCATATGGATGGAATACTATTTCTTCGAGATGACTCGTCCGACATTTGTTCAGCCGTTTGAAGAATGGGTACACACACGTGAAGTTGTACACAAAAGGCTTTCTCACGAGATACCGGTTGTATATAATACTGCATATGCTATGACGAAGTATCTTAAGAAATCAGTACAGCAGCCTGTTGTTATTTGCCATGGAGGACGTATAGACTCAATTGCATACGGCATGGGCGAAGACCATCACGCAGCGATAATTGACCGCGTAAATGCAGCTTGTCTTGCAGCGGACGGCGATGGTTGGCATTACTGGAGCTGGCGCGATGATAACCAATCATGGCTTGCGCACAAACAGCTGAGGCACAAAAAACCATCAAGCTTTTACTTTAACGGCGCAAGCCCAGGACTTTTCGACTTTGATGGTTTTCCACGCCCTGCAGTATCCGTAGTAAGGCGTTATTCACGAGAACTAAAAAGAAGAGAACTTGCTTGTGCCGCAGAGAAAGCAAGCGATGTTTTGATGCTCTCCGCTGCTGCTCGTATGTACAATCTATTTAGGCGTATGGCACTCCCAACAGCATCGGCAGTAAGCGGAGCATTAACTCGTCTGGGCGTTGAAGCTGATTACCTTTGGACTGCACAGAACAATATAAGAATAAGCCAAGAGATATTAAACAAATATAAATTTATCGTTATTGCCGATAATATGTTTGGTCGTGACTTTACCGACACACCAGAAAAATTACTCAAATACGTTGAGCAAGGCGGCACATTGTATTTTGCAATGGACAGGCACGATACATTTGAAGACCAATACGGCAGTCCGCTTAAAAACGAGGCGTTGACCAAATTAACAGGCGTTGACCCTGACGGCTTTAAGGAGTGGGAAGGTTACAACGATTACTGTACAAACTGGCCATATGAAACAGAAGCTTCAAAAGAGCCGAATATGGATGTTCAAGCGTTTCCGCGAGTTGCTTGGGGCATAACCGAAAAGTTTAGAAATGCGGCAACGTATGCAGAAGATATTACGCTCCTTGGATTTAGGTCAACCGATGACGACACCTTTACCGTTATTCCGGGACTTGTTAGTGGCGCAGAGGTAATATCAGTCGGCAAATTCGCTGCCGGAACTCGCCCATTTTTGTACAGACACAATATAGGAAAAGGAACGGTATATGTCAATGCGTGGACGAACAATATCTTTAGAGATAATGAAACACGCACGGACTACGGCGGATGGGAATTTGACTGGGTGCTTGATATCCCGCTGCAAACGAGTGGAGCTATTGATGTTGACCTCACGCGCGGAGCTTCTGTATGGCTCAGAAACAGTTGGGGATATTTTGGGAAAGATATCTGTTAAAAACTATTTGTAAAATGTAATGAAACATAAGCGGGGTTTTGATTTTTCAAAACCCCGCTTTTCAAATTTATACGCTATTTTAAAGTATGTTGTATCTTTCATCAATAAGTTTAATAAAAAGCACTTATATACCTTTAAATTTTGCACAAAAAAGTATATAATATAGTCTAATATAATAATTAAGGAGTTTGTTTATGGCAAACAATAAATTTGTAAAGATTGACCCAAACGGTACTTTCATATTAGATAACAACCGTTGGTACTGTAATTCTGCAGTGTATTTCGGAAGATTCCCGGGAACTTGCGGATGTGATTGGTTGACAGAAGAAAGTTGGGCTAAAAATGAATCCGAGCTTAGCCGCGATTATGGAAATATGGCAGAAATAGGGATAAACCATGCTGCACTATTTTTCCATATGGACGCATTTTTTAAAGATGGAAAAGTGCTTGAAAGCGGTATGAACAAAGTTGATAAGATAATAGAATCCGCAAAGGCAAATGATGTACGAGTAACCCTATTCTGCGGTCCGTTCATTGATACACCTGAAAGATTTAAACAGGTAACGGGTGAAGATTGGGTTTACGACGAAAATTGGCTGCCGTCATTTAACCCTGCCCTGCACGACGCATATGTTCAGCAAGCTGCGGCATTTGCAAATCGCTATAAAAACGAGCCGACAGTAGCGGCTTATACAGACAGAATTGACCGTTTCCATAAAGGATTTGACAATATAAGCATCCCATTTAACCTAAAAGAAAAATGGATAGAATGGCTAAAAGCAAGATACGGTTCATTTGATGAGCTTATGAAAGCGCTCGGCGGCGCGCATAGGCTTGAAAACAATCCGCAAGACTGGAAAGATATATTGCTTCCGCATGAGAGTAAATGGAACGGATCGCTCCACAATCCATTGGCATATGACTTCATACTAATGCAGAAAAAAGAGATTGGCGACGCGCAAGCACAGTTTGACAGCGAAATAAAGAAAATTGCTCCCGAGCAATTTATTTGGACACCATTTGAGGGCAACACAAATACTTGGGCAATGCTTGACGGCTTTACTCCTGAAACTAAAAAACTTCAGGCCATTTGGATGGAGTATTACTTTTTTGAGATGACTAGACCGTCATTTGTCCAACCGTTTGAGGAATGGGCGCACACACGCGAAGTTGTGCATAGAAGGCTCTCTCACGAAATACCTGTTGTATACAATACCGCGTATGCTATGACGAAATATCTTAAAAAATCGGTACAGCAACCTGTAGTTATCTGTCACGGCGGATGGATAGATTCCCCTGCATATGGAACAGAAACAGAAGAGCATCAGGCGGCGATAATTGACCGAGTGAACGCAGCTTGTCTAGCGGCAGGCGGTGACGGTTGGCATTATTGGTGTTGGCGAGATGACAATCAATCTTGGACATCACATAAACAGCTTAGACATGAGAATCCTACAAGCTTTTACTTCCATGGAGAAAGCTTGGGGCTTTACGATTTCAACGGATATCCACGTCCATCAGTCTCTGTTGCAAGGCGTTACTCAAGGGAGCTAAAAAGAAGAGAACTAACCAATGTTGTAGACAAAACCAGCGATGTGCTGATGCTCTCTACTGCTGCTCGTATGTACAATCTCTTTAGACGTATGGCGCTTCCGACAGCATCGGCAGTAAACGGCGCGCTAACTCGTCTTGGCGTTGAGGCTGATTATCTTTGGACTGCACAGAACGATATAAGAATCAGTCAAGAGACATTAAACAAATACAAATTCATAGTTATTGCCGACAATATGTTTGGTCGCGACTTTACAGACACGCCCGAAAAATTGCTCAAATACGTTGAGCAAGGCGGCACCTTGTATTTTGCAATGGATAAATACAACACCTTTGAGGACCAATACGGCAATCCGCTCAAAAATGATGCAATGACCAAATTAACAGGCGTTGATCCAAACGGTTTTAAGGAGTGGGAAGGATATAACGATTACTGCAAAAATTGGCCTTATGAGACCGATGCTTCAGAAGAGCCGAATATGGATGTCCAAGCGTTTCCGCGAGTTGCCTGGGGTATAACTAAAGAGTTTAGAAATGCGACAACTTATGCGCAAAAACTGACACTTTTAGGATTTAGGTCAACCGATGATGATACCTTTACCGTTGTTCCGGGACTTGTAAGTGGAGCAGAGGTAATCTCAGTCGGCAAATTTGCAGCCGGAACTCGTCCATTTTTGTACAGACATAACATAGGCAAAGGAACTGTATATGTCAATGCGTGGACAAATAATATCTTTAGGGACAATGAAACACGCGTAGACTATGGCGGATGGGAGTTTGACTGGGTGCTTGATATTCCACTACAAACCAGTAGCGCTACCGATGTTGACCTCACTCGCGGCGCTTCTGTATGGCTCAGAAACAGTTGGGGATATTTTTGGAAAGATATTTGCTAGAGGGTTTTAATAAACGGTAAAACAAAATGCGAGGTTTTAATTTTCAAAACCTCGCATTTTTAAATCCACAAATCTCATTATAAAAACTAAAATATTAAGGATAAATGTTTTGTATAGATATTATCATACACTTCCTTGTTGATGGCTTCTGCGTACTTTTCTAAGTATTCAGCGTATTTTGGGTTTTCAGCTGCTATTTTGAAAGAAATATGGATAAACTGACGGAAATTGCTGTTATAAGCTGGATTTTTTGTGTCATGGTCGAGCATCGCAACGAATTCGTCCGCAGTTAATGCCGCAACCTCGTAAATATAAGGCAAACTTAATCTGTCTATTGAAATAACGCTTGCGTAAGGAGCTGCTAATTCGTCATAATGAGCGTATGCTGTCTCGTAAATCTCTTTTACTAACTGTAAACCCATTACGCTCGATTTTGCCATACCGACAACCTCGGCAAGCCACGTTGTGCCCGCAGTTTTTATATGCACACCTGCATCTTTTTCTGCCAAAACCTCTTTCAGTAAAGGATAAATTGAAAACTTATCGCTTCCCGAATGCACACTCAATTTTATATCAGACAGTCCAAATTCTGTTTTAGCAAACTCTAAAACATCTATATCATCGGAAAACTCAGTCTTAAATTTTTGCGGATCGCCAATGTAATCTATTCCCTTATGAAATTCACCGCTGAATTTCGGCGCTATAGTTGACGCAGGTATTCCAAAAAGCGATAAACCGTACAATATACAAAAAAGCTCGGCAGGAGTTTGCGACCTGTTAGTCTCATCCATAGAAACCTCAATAACCACATCCTCACCTTTCTTATTCTTTAAAATGTAATCACAACACTCTTTGGCATAAGCTATCGCGCAAAGGTAATTATCAATCACGCTGTCTATAACCTCTTTAGTAATACCAAACTTATCCAAATACGCATTCAAGTCCGACCTGAAAGGAGCGGCATTAACAGAACAACCTTCACCGATTTTGTCCGCGACATCAATAGTAAAAAAATTACAGGGAGATAAAAACTGCTCAACGTTTTTAAGGTTAATATGGTCGGCATCTAAAAAATAATCACCTGTATATTCGCATTGTTGAGTAGCTAATTTCACAGATGATAATGTATCATTAGGCGTTGTACCTATAAGACTATGCTCCCTAAACGATTTATTCCACACTGGCGTTATCTCTATGCCGGTATTTTCCTTGAAATCCATCACAGCTTTAAGTTGCGCTGCGCTTGATTTGCCAAAGCGATCGCCAATTCCGATAGAATATTTTCCAAGCTTCATTTTATTTCTCTCCCTATTATCAGTCATATAAAAGATAACGATTTTCATAAAATATATTATAAAAATCGTTATCTTAATTGTTTTAAATCATTTTTGCCAGCCCATCAGCTACAGCATCGGTTAGTCCATTTACAGCACTCAAATCACAGCCCCACCATTCTTGTTTCCCCAAAACCTTTTCAGCAATCGTGTGATAATCGTCGATATGTTTGCTCCAAATATCGGCAAAAAAATTAAGGACTTCATCGTCATCTTTTACAGTATATTTTTCTTCTCCGCGATACCCTATATATCCGTATCCATCTTGCGTTATTTTATAAAATGCTATTAAAGCAGAGAGTGACTTCGTCATATTCTCGGGCAATTTGCTGTACAATTTGTAATAGCATAGTAGTGACGGCAAGACACGCACCTTAAATTTTGAAACAGAATTAAGAGCAATGCTGAGCAGTTGATGGTCAATATATGGGTTTCTAAACCGCTCTATAACGTCTGCTGCAAACTTTTCCTTTTCTTCTTGCGGCAGGTCAAAGGTCGGTATTATCTCATCAAATATAGTGGTTTTAAGGTATTTTGAGAAAAACTCATCTTCCACAAAATCTCTCACGGTATTGCACCCTTTTAGGTAAGCATAAAGTGATGTCGAAGTGTGCGCGCCGTTTAATATCCTTACCTTTCTGGTTCGGTAAGGCTCCATATTGTCAGTCCAAATAACGTTTAGTCCTGCTTCAACGAATTTGAGTTTAGCTTTTGCGCTTTTTGCCCCTTCTATAACCCACAGGTGAAAAATTTCGCCGCAGTTTAGTGAATTGTCCGTATAGCCAAGTTCCTTAAATATATCTTCGGCATTATCACGCGGATAACCTGTGACTATCCTATCAACCAATGTAGAGGCGAACTCACAACTATCGTTTACATATCTAATAAAATCGCTACTTAGTCCCCAGTCATTTGCGTGTTTAAGTACGCACTCTTTTAGCTTGTCGCCGTTGTGGTCAATAAGCTCACAAGGCAAAAAAACTACGCCGCAATTATCGCCGCTAAAATGGCAAAAACGCTCATAAAGCCAAACTGTAACCTTTGCCGGAAAAGAGGACGGACAGCTACTTGTCGGCAATTCACTTATAGCACTGTCGTAAGCTATGCCTGCCTCTGTTGTGTTTGAAATAACTATATCTATATCTATATTTCTTGCAGTAGCTAAAAAATCTCCCCACTCTGTGTATGGATTTATGCCGCGATTTATAGCGTTAATCAGCTTTATATCACGAACAGTTTTTCCGTTTTCTATGCCTTGCAGTATAAGGGTATATAAACCGTCCTGTTCGTTTAGCTCTTTAATTCTGCCGTTAGGTATAGGTTGCACTACAACGATAGAGCCGTCAAAAAGTCCTTCGTCATTGAGTTTATCTATCATCCAGTCGGGAAAAGCGCGAAGAAATCCGCCCTCTCCAAACTGAAGTACACGCTCTTTTCTTGATTTTACAGGAAAATTTTCTCTATTTAATTTCATATTCTATCTCTTTCACCATATTTTCAACACGTTTTGAAAAGTCTATATAGCTACTGTATGCAACCTCTTCTGTTGATACAACGCTTTTATCGTGAACAACTATAGATAAATGCGGTTCCATAGATATACCGCCGCTGTAACCCGACTTTAGTAAATCGGTCAAAACCTCTCTGACATATCCATCGCCCTCGCCAGCCATAACAAATACAGGTCTTTTTTCTTCATCCAAAACCATATCTTTTATGTGAATATATTCTATATATTCTTTAACCGCATGATAAAACTCCAAGCTGTTTTGCATGGGGTACGGCGCAGGTTTATCCCTATCATGTGTCATTGGCGGATTTCCCGTATCAAACACCAAACGCATACCCTGCACATCGTTTAACATTCTCTTTATATAGCTTATTCCCATGCCGCCGTAAGAGTCGCAATTCTCATGCAATACTATAACACCGCTATCTGCGCATATATTAACAACTTCATTTAGCCGTTTTACGCGCTCGGCATACATCTGATTTTCGTCATCTAATGAACCTTCACAAACAACAAAACTCATTACGCGTATCATTTTGCACCCAAGACGCTCCATACGTTTAGCAGCTCGTTTTGCCTCTTCAATGGTTATCTCTATAGGGTCAGTTATCTTTTTGCTCCAATTGCCTATGGCAGAGCCAAAACAGTTTATTTTTATATTTGCCGTCCCGAGTTTATCATATACCTCTTCAAATTTTTCATCTGAGATATCATGGATATTAACACCATCAATATTTCGAGATTCTATATATGACCATCCAAGCTCTTTTGTTGCCTTTATTTGACCGTCAATACCCGCAGCAGCTTCGTCAGCAAAGCCTGTAAAATAGTATTTGCCCATAATTTTATCCTTTATAGCGCGAAGTTGCTTTTAATTTCAAAAGTTCGCTGTGATAAGCATCAGCGTCCAGCGGCAATGTTACTGTATCGTTTGTCATAGTTGAGTAAAGCATTGAGTTTGCGAGTTCAACAGAGTTGATACCCTCAAATCCGCTTGCTGTAAGCGGAGAACCTGTCAGAATAGCCTTGGTAAAATTATCGGTTATAGCTTGGTGCGGACCCTTAAACGGTTCGCTGTCTATCTCAATTTCTACTGTATTGCAGTCAATATTCTGCGCGTTATCAGCATATTTTTGATCGCTGTTCTTGCAGTAATCCGCAGTGCTTAAAGAATTAGTAGTTAAAAATACTTTGCCGTCCTCTACAACTATTTTGCCTTTGTCGCCAGTTATCTCCAAACGGTTAGTGCCGGGGAACTCCCCCGTCGTTGTTATAAATACGCCGGTAGCTCCGTTTTCGTATTCCAAATAGGCAGTCACCATATCTTCCACTTCTATGTCGTGCTTTGAGCCGTATTTACAAAACGCGCGAACCTTTACAGGCATACCGCAAAGCCATTGAAGTAAATCCATATTATGCGGAGACTGGTTAACCAAAACTCCTCCTCCCTCGCCTGCCCAACTGGCGCGCCATTTACCTGATTTGTAATAACTCTCTGTTCTAAACCAATCAGTATTTATCCAGTTAACTCTTACTATTTCACCTATTGCGTCCTCAGTTAAGAGTTGTTTTACCTTTCTGTAAATACCATAAGTGCGTTGCATAAACATAATGCCAAATAATGCCTTTGAATTTTTTGCGGCTTCATTTAAGAGCAACGCGTCATACTTATCTACTGTTACAGGCTTTTCGCCAAGTAAATTTATGCCTTTATCTAATATAGCTTTTCCTATAGGTAAGTGAAAATAGTGCGGTGTAGCGACGATAACAGCATCGACTAATCCGCTTTCGATTAAGTCATTATAATCCTTAAACTTCTCAACATCTGCAAACAGAGGTTTATTTAATGCCTCGTCATCAATATCACAAACAGCTGTTAAAATCGCGTTTGGTATCTCACCGTCCAACAGATATTGCGCGTGTCCGGTTCCCATAACGCCTACTCCGATAATACCGTATCGTACTTTTTCCATTTTTATATCCTCAATTCATATTTTTTTCGCATTACTTGCTTTATTAAATATTATAATACATTTTTTATTCTATTGCAAAGGGTTTATAAGTATTGTACAACATTTCTTTTATAAAAGTGCAATAAATTATTTTTCAAAAAAGTTTCATAACTACTTGACAATCATAATCTTTAAGAATATAATACTTATACATATACAGTTTTAGTTTTAAATCTAAAGTGAGGTA
>JGI994J12354_10000144_pt1 | contig 65372 bp, 62 predicted proteins | sample IntmicLarv3ML3BL_FD_12354 | JGI IMG/M metagenome (IMG submission 12354) | reverse complement strand
AAGATTTACAAGTGAGGATACTTATTTTGGAGATCAGCAAGAGCCATTAACGCTACATAAGTATTTGTATGTGAGTAATGATCCGTATAATCATGTGGATCCAAGCGGACATTTTTTGAAAAAATTATTTGAGGGTGCAAAGAATATTGGAGCAGCGGTAGTTGATACTGTGAAGAATGTAGGATCAGCAGTAATCACTGGGGTTGCGAATGTTATCAAGGCGAAAGTCACTGGAACAGTAGAAGTTATAAAAACAGCATACAATGGAGTCAAGAATGTGATAGAAGCAGTTCCAAAGGGACCAATAGCCATTGCAACAGCCACCTTCAATGGAATTAAAGATGTTGGAGTGACGGCACGAAATGCGAAAAATAATGTTACAATAGCAAGAAACAATGCATTTGTAGATTTTGGAACAGCGGTAATTAATGGAGTAAATAATATAGGTCTAGCGAGTTTTAATGCAGGTGAAGAGGTAGCAGGAGCAATAGAGGATTCTGTATACTCCCTTTATGAAAGAGTGGTTGGGCAAGCACGAAAAATAGCATGTGAAGTAGAGGAATTTATAGAAAAAACGGATTGGGAAAGGGTTGCGGTAGGAACCGTGAAGACTGCAGCGTCAGCGATAACGATAACGATAGCGATTATGACCGCTATAACGGTGAAAACAGCAGGTCTAGCGGCGCCGATTACAATGCCTATAATACTGGGACTCGGTTCTACATCAATAACCCTAACGGGATCAAATTTATATGAAGGAGTCGATGATATAGCAAAAGGGTTTCAGGGAAGTAAGGAACCAGCTCATAATCCGATATTAGAAGGAGCTTTTAATGGAGATAAAGAGTTATTTAATGCTGTATGGTATGGTTCAACGGGAGGTTTAGTAGTATTATCAGATTCCAATACTCTAAATAAAGTTACTGATAAGGCAACGGATACAGTAAATGATGTTAAGGATAAAGTTAGCGGCTTTTTTAGTAGCGATAAAAATAATAATTTATCAGATAACTTTAGTAGCGAGCAATCTTTAATAGAACATTATGGAAAACATGCAAAAGAATTCGAAAATATTACTTTAGAACAATATCTACAAAAAGCAAATGAATTGATATTCAACGAATCCAGATGTTTTAACGAAAGTGCGAGAAAATGGTGATATTATTTATTATAACCAAACAACTAATGAATTTGCAGTTAAAACTATTGAAGGAATTATTAGAACATTTTTCAAACCAAGTGCAGGAATAGAATATTTTAATAGACAATAAGAAAGGAAATCATGTATGAAAAAATATAAATGTCCTTGCTGTGAAGAATTGACTTTAAAGGAAAGGTCGCCAGGAACATTTGAAATTTGTGAAAATTGTTACTGGGAAGATGATATTATTCAATTTAAAGACCCTAATTATAGAGGTGGCGCCAATGATATGAGTTTAAATGAGGCTCGCCAGAGATATAAAAAGGTTTGACAAAAACAAATTAAGTAAGATAAGAGCAACTACTGAAGACTTAGGGATAGTTGTGGGGGAGAGGTAATTAAAGGAAAAGAATATTTTTGTATAGAAAGTTATTGAGAAAATCAATGAGATAATAAAAGGATTTTAGAGAAATAAGAAACCAGTTCATAATAGACGGGTGGAATTAACTTAAAAAATAATAAAATTATACATCGACATAAAGATAGCACCTTGAATAAAATGTTATATTGTGGTATTATTAACAAGGTTAGGCATTAAAATGCTTTTTTTAGAGAGGAGAACAATATGTCAGAAATAACAACAATTAAGAAAATTGTAGCAAGAGAAATTATTGATTCAAGAGGAAATCCTACTGTGGAAGCGGAGGTTACCTTAACTTGTGGAACCGTTGGACTTGGAGCTGTACCTAGTGGTGCATCAACAGGTATTTTTGAAGCATTAGAATTAAGAGACAAAGACCCTAATAAATATGGTGGAAAAGGTGTTTCAAAAGCGGTAAATAACGTAAATACAACAATCAATGACGTGTTAAAAGGAAAAGATGCTTCTGATATTTTCAATATCGACAAATTAATGATTGAAGCGGATGGCACAAAAGACAAATCTAACTTAGGTGCAAACGCTATTTTAGCTGTTTCTATGGCTTGTGCAAGAGCTGCAGCAAATGCTCTTCATCTTCCATTATATAAATTCTTAGGCGGTGTTGCTGGACATACTCTGCCAGTTCCAATGATGAATATCTTAAATGGTGGTGCTCATGCGGCAAACACGATTGATGTTCAAGAATTCATGGTTATGCCTGTTGGAGCACCTAACTTTACAGAAGCTCTTCGTATGTGTACAGAGGTATTTCATACATTAGCAGGTATTTTAAAAAGCAAAGGTTTGTCAACATCAGTAGGTGATGAGGGTGGATTTGCGCCTAACGTAAAGACTGATGAAGAAGCGATTGAACTTATCTTAGAAGCAATCGCAAAAGCTGGCTATAAAGCAGGAGAGCAATTTGTAATAGCTATGGATGCGGCTGCTAGTGAATGGAAAGATTCTGAAAAAGGAATTGGTTTCTATAAATTACCAAAAGCCGGAACTGAATATACAACTGCAGAATTAGTAGCTCACTGGAAAAATCTTTGTGAGAAATATCCAATTAGTTCGATTGAAGATGGTCTGGATGAAGAAGATTGGGACGGATGGGCATTAATGACAAGAGAACTTGGAAACAAGATTCAAATTGTAGGTGATGACTTATTTGTTACAAATACAGAACGTTTAGTAAAAGGAATTAACGAAAGTGCAGGAAACTCAATTCTTATCAAATTAAATCAAATCGGATCTGTTTCTGAAAGTTTAGAAGCGATTCAAATGGCTCATGAAGCAGGATTTACAACAGTAATTTCTCATAGATCTGGTGAAACAGAAGATACTACCATTGCAGATCTTGCAGTAGCTATCAATGCTGGTCAAATCAAAACAGGAGCACCAAGCAGAAGCGAGCGTGTTGCAAAATACAATCAGTTACTTCGTATCGAAGAACAACTTGGAAAAGGTGCAGCATATCAGGGAGCAGATTGTTTCCATAAATAAAATATAATGAACATATTTAGGACATAGAAAATTTATTTTTCTATGTCCTATTTGCTTGCATTAGGGAATTCTTTTGCATTGACACCGATATATGTATATGCTATGTTTTTCAAAGAATGAAATAATGGTGTTATTATATAACGTTATAAAAAGGAGAGGGGTTTTTCATGAAATATATGACAAAAGAATGGTATGATACTGTCCAAACAATAAACTTTCATTATCCGTTAAAAATTTCAAAAACAACAGAGTTTTTTTCAAAGAGTACCTTTGAGAAACTATATCAAAAAGAAGAAAAAGCATGGTTACAAGGGCAGAAAGAGATGGCGAGTGTTAAGCTAGAGGATGTTTTTCCAAAGGAATTTTGCATGATACAAACGTTAGGTACTCCTGTTACTTCAGAAGAATTAGAGAAAGTGAAAAATAAATATTCCGAGACGCGAGCACAAATGTTGTTGGAGAATGAGAAAAATCCATATGTCTTTAATTTGGAAAAAGAAAAGAAAAATTTCAAGAAAAACTTACAGTCTAAGGTAAAATATTTAAAAGAAAAATTGCCTGAATATATTTTACAAAAGGTTGCGGATATTAGAGTTTTGGCTTTAGACTATACAACTGCTGAAGTGAAAAAAGATATTACTAGGTTTTGTAAGGCAAATGAAAAATCCAGTAGAGATACAGTGAAAGCGTATTGGAGAGAATATGAACAGAAATTTAAAGACAGTGAGCCAGCTTTTGCAAGGGAATTTGATTTCCATGATTATAGAGTTATGTCTTGCCGCCAAAAGGGGAAAGATTTATTTTTAGGTTTTGATGGGGTGACCGGAGGTGATATAAATATAAGTGGTATTATTTTCAAGGACTATACAATTATTAAGAAAGATAAGCCGATAAGAGGTGCTTATTGGTTATATGATGAAATATATAAAAGTGGTGATGGATATGAAATTCACATTTTATTGTGGGCCAAAAAACCGCTTGAATTAACGATATATGTGATGAATGTCGAATTTATCTATTAAGCTATGCTATTTCAGTATGATGTTTCTGTTTTTTTATATAACGCTTAAAAGAAGCCTGCTTCACTGGTGGAATTATAATGTTTACGTGGTTTCGTTAGTGCCATCGCCAAATCAAATGCTTTTGAGAAAAGGTGACATAATTTTATTGCAAAATTTTATTAAATAAAACACTTGACAATTTTTGTTAAAAAGAATAAACTTTATAACATATAAAACATAGTAGTTTAATAAGTTATAAAAGTGTAATCTATTTATACTGACATTTATTTAAGCAATATGATTTATTTAACAAAATAAAAGTATTAGGAGGAGAACATTGTTATGAAAAGAAAGAGTAGATTTAAAGCATTAGGAACATTGACTGTAGCAGCGGCATTACTGATAGGGACTCTTGCAGGGTGCCAAACATCATCAGGGCAAGATGAGCAAGTAAATAACGCCAGTGATGATAAGGAAGCTTTTAAGATTATCGTTGCCGATGCTAGTACCACGCACCATTTAAACCTATATGTTGCCCAAGAATTAGGATTATTTGAGAAATATAATCTTGATGTGCAAATTGAGTCTGTAGAGGATAATACTGCTGCACGTGATTTAGTGGTCTCAGGCAAAGCGGATGTTTTTTGGTCTTGCCCAACAGTTGCCATTGCGGCAGTTGCGAATGGAGCGCCAATTAAAGCGATTTCTCAAGTGAAAAGACCTTGTACATCGGTATTGGTCGTACCTCAAGATTCTCCAATTACAGAGCTTTCTGATTTAGACGGTAAAAATATTGCAGGAATATCTCCAACATGTGAGGCTGTAATATCGATTACTTTAGCAGCGGAAGAAGCAGGGGCTAATTTCTTACTTGAAAGATTAGCAGGGGGACCGGCAATCGTGGCATTAGAATCAGGTGCCGTAGATGGAGCGATTCTTGAAGAACCTCATGTAAGTATTGCTGAACTGGCGGGATATAAAGTTCTGTTCCCAACGATTTCAGAAAATATTCCTTGCCGTACAATCAATGCCAGTGATAATATTTTGGCAAGCAATTCAGCAGAACTACAAGATTTCATAAAAGCGATTAATGAAGCTAATGAAAAAATTCTTGCAAATCCTACTGCTGATGATATTGTGGAGATTGCAGTAAAATACACTGGTGCACCAGAAGAGGCGATCAGACATGGTAATGATCGTTTGAAATTCCAAATTGAGCTGGATGTAGAAGGACTGATACAATTAGGAGAGGAGTTAGTAAAAACTGGTAATATCAAAGAAAATCCAGGCGATACTATTTTCTCGGATAGTTTTAAAGGTATTACTTGGTAAAAAAGATGAATAAAAACAAGTTTTTATATAAAAGAATTACTCTGGTTTTTCTTTGCACACTCCTATTTTTTTCGGTGGGGTGTGCTTCCCAGAGTGATATATTGAGAATTGGATATAGTGATGGAAATTTGATGGCTTCTTTATATATTGCGGAAGATAGAGAGGATTTTTTGCAACAGTTTGCACCGATACGAATGGAATCATTTACTACGGTTGCGTATGCACTCCTTGCAGGAGATTTAGATGCGGGATTTGTTGAGGCCAAAAAGCTAGAAGCGTTATCAGAATTAGAAGGTTTTGAAGAGTTGACGGCGATAGGCAAAGTGACATATCCCTATGGAGCCACTTTAATTACAAGAAAAGGCTTACATCTTCGTATTAATGAATTAGCAGGACTGAATATTGCGGTTTCTTCGCCGAAATGCGAATTACTTGCAACTTTTCAGGAAGATGCAAAAAGATTAGGAGTGGAACTTGCTGATGTATCTTATACAATCTTAGATTTTGATGCAATGATTCCAGCATTGGAGGCTGGGCAGGTCGATGCGGTCATAATAAAAGGATTTTATTCGGTAGTGGCGTTGCAACAGGGGCATTCTATTTTATATCAAAATTGGAATGTTGAAGCTGGAGATGAATGTTGTCCAGCAATTATCGACCAGGTAGCATTGGTATTACTGGCTCGCAGGGAGAACGAAGCAGCGGTTGCTTTTGCAGATTTACTTTTGGAAGCACAAGAAAGGGAAGAAGATTTGCTGCGTCAGGCTGTGGCCGACAAAACAACCATCCCTTATGAAATTTTAACCGGTCAGCCGATTGCGGAATTTTCATCAGCAGATGATGAGGTGATTAAAATCTTTGTGGAGCATGGCGGTAAATCTCATGGTTTAAATATGATACAACAATGAAAGGAACATTTTTTATGAAACAATATCAAACGAAAAGTGTAAAGCGGACGCTTCGCCTGATTGTGCGTGAATTAGGATATTTTTTTAAAAATGCGATAGGAAATTTATTTTCCTTGGAGTTTATGACAGTATTAATCCCGCTATTGATTATCTGGGAGATACTGCCTCGTACAGGGGTAGTTAATCGCACCTTGGTTCCAACATTAAGCGATGTGACTGTTGTTTTTTGGGAGATGCTGACAAAAGAAAATTTGTTGACACATATAGGTGTGAGTTTAGGAAAATTCTTCCTCGGTCTGATAATTGCCATTATCCTGGCCATACCAATCGGTATTTTGATGGGTTGGAATATGACGATCCGAAAACGAGCATTGCCTCTTTTTCAATTACTATCTCCAGTGCCTCCGCCAGCATGGGTACCGATTACGATTGTACTATTTGGGATAGGACTGCCGATGCAAACTTTTTTGATTTTCTTGGGAGCCTTTTATCCCATTCTTTTTAACACCTATCAGGCGGTCAAGGATACAGAACCTCGTTATCTTGCTTCCGCACGAGTTTTTGGAGCTAGTGAATTGACGCTGATTTTGCGAGTTTATATTTGGCATGCTATCAGTGCGATTATTATGGGAGTAAAAATTGGTGTAGCCATGGGGCTTGTCATGCTGGTTATTGCGGAAATGTATGGCGGCAGAACAGGGATTGGCTATTTGCTTAATGAAGCCAAAGAATGGTTTCAAATCCCTAATATGGTTGTTTGTATGGTGATTTTAGGAGTTATTGGCTGGTTTTTAATTGAAGTGCTTAAGTTTGTGGAACTCAAACTAGCGATTTGGAAAGGGGGACGTTAATATGATTGAAGCACGTGGAATCAGTAAATTTTTCTCTATTACCAATGAAGATCGAACAGCAGATGGACTGACAGCAGTGCTTTCGGTGTCCTTGACTATTGAAGATGGAAAAATTGTCAGCCTGCTAGGGCCATCGGGTTGCGGAAAATCCACCTTTCTTGAAATATTGGCAGGTTTACAGGCACCGACAGAGGGGGCAGTTTATATTGACGGCGTGCAGGTGTTAGAACCATTACCCTCCACACGTAAGGAGATGGACGCCTATAAGCGTAAATATAAATTTCTCTCACCACTTGCCAACGGAATGTTTAGGGATCGGCCAAAGCATGATATTGCGATGATGTTTCAAGACTATGCTGTGTTCCCTTGGATGACAGTGTTAAATAATGTGACATTTGCCCTAAAACTACGAGGCATTCCTAAGTCCCAAAGAGCAGGACGGGCCAAGGAATGCCTGAAGAAAATGGGGCTGATTGAGTCATTGAACAAATATCCGGCACAGCTTTCAGGTGGTATGCGACAGAGGTTAGCACTGGCGAGGGCATTAGCAGTAGAGCCGAAAATCATCTTGATGGATGAACCCTTTGCGGCGGTGGATGCGCTGACTCGCAGGCGTCTGCAAGATGATTTGCTCCAATTATGGGAAGACACAGGTGTTACAATTATAATGGTGACTCATGATACGGACGAAGCGTTGTATCTTTCGGATGAAGTCATCGTATTTTCTCCAAATCCTGGTTCCATTCGCAATAAATTCACTATTGAAACAGAGCGGCCACGTCGGCGAAATGCTCCTGAATTAGAGGCGTATAAGCGACGTATTGATGCATTATTTAAGTATGATAATGATTATGAAAGTGAGTATACAATATGAATCAAGAAACAGAACAGCATTTTGAAAATAATAACGGTTTGCGTTCTCGCATTTATGATAATATAATAGATGCTATCGGCGGAACCCCTTTGGTTAAGCTTCAGAAAGTGGGTGCAAACTTGCCGGGAACGGTACTTGGGAAGGTAGAATCTTTTAACCCTCTTAACAGTGTAAAATGTCGTATTGGTGTCGCGATGTTAGCGGCGGCTGAACGTGATGGAAAGTTAAAGCCGGATAGTGTGATTATTGAACCGACCAGTGGTAATACGGGGATCGGACTTGCGTTCGCATGTGCCGCAAAGGGTTATGAACTGATTTTAACCATGCCGGAAACGATGTCCGTGGAGCGACGCAGGCTGGCAAAAATGTTAGGTGCAAAAGTAGTGTTGACACCAGGAAACGAGGGAATGAATGGTTCAGTCAAAAAAGCTAAAGAATTAACAACACAGATTTCTGGAAGTTTTATGCCTTTGCAGTTTGAAAACCCCGCAAACCCTCAAGTTCATAGAGATACTACAGCGGAAGAAATTTGGCAAGATACTGCGGGGAAAGTGGATATTTTTGTGGCTGGTGTTGGTACGGGCGGAACAATTACCGGAGTCGGCGAGGTGCTAAAGTCTCGAAATAAAGCGATTCAGATCGTTGCCGTAGAACCGGAAGCCTCGCCGGTGCTTTCCGGCGGACGTCCTGGACCTCATCGGATACAGGGAATTGGAGCTGGATTTATTCCGAAAGTATTAAACCGTTCCATTATTGATGAAATTATACAAGTGACGAATGATGATGCGATTGATACTGCTCGTCGGGTGAGTCTGGAAGAGGGCATATTAATCGGCATTTCTTCAGGAGCGGCGGTTTGGGCTGCACTACAGTTAGCCGCTAGACCTGAAAATAAGGGGAAAATAATTGTGACGATGTTGCCTGATTCCGGAGAAAGGTATCTCTCTACCCCTCTTTCAGATAGTCCAGATGAATTTTAATATTTATGTACCTCTGTGCTAAAGGGCTGTGCATTATAACCGTGAGAAAAAATGGTTATGATGTACGGCTATTTTTTGTTTAAAAATAATTCTTTTGACATTTGCTCTAAAGGAAAAGGTGTTGGTTTATAATTGACTTTTTTGGTGATTTACCATATGCTATATTTAAAATACTGTTGTTTCAATGTAAAAAGAATGCGGGAGGTAAAAAAGAAAGGGGATATGAATGAAACGAAAACAGACCTTGATTAGATGGATATTTCTGAGTTGTATGGTTTTGCTTATTCCAATTTCCTGTGCCATAATTAATTTTTTTATCAATAAAAAATTAGTGGAAAGAAAAATTGACCAAGTGAATATATTCATCGCAAAGAATATTCAATATAATATTGATAATAGATTCGAAACCCTTTTGGATGTGTCTAAGTATTATCTTCTTGATAGCAATTTTTATATGACATCTTTAAATACAAAGGACGAGTCGACTTTTCTGGAAAGAATCCGAAATTGTTACAAGAGTCTTGAGGTTATGGGAAAAGCAAACCCTAGAATTGAAGCGATGATATATATTCCTGAACACGAATATATTTTGGGTTCACGTACAGCAAATGGAATTGATCAGATTCATAAAAGTTTACAGATTAATCGCGGTACAGAATTATCCTTAGATGCTTGGAAAGAAACTTTGATGAGTGACTATGAGGGGAAATTTTTAATAAGCAGCGAATTAGGATATACGAATTTCGGAAAGGAATCCATGATTTATCTAACACCGCTGCTATACTCCAATGCCAATAATAACAGCTATGGCTTCCTGTCAACCTCAACTGATTTTATTTCCGAGATTTTGGAAGAAGAAGCGAACAGAGGGAATACTGTACTGATTCTTGATGGTAAGCATAATATAATCGGTCAATTTGGCGAGGAGTTGCTACTTGATTCGGTTCAAATTTTCCCCAAAAGGGATGTGGAAGAACTGGTTATTCAAGGGGAACGATATATTGTTTCCACCACAATGTCGGAAATAGCGGATTGGAGTTATGTGATTCTGACACCAAAAAGTATTTATATGCAGGAAGTACATGCTAACCGTAATATCAATCTGTTGATTGTATTTTTGGGAGCGTTGGTTGGAATGCTAGCCGTTGCGTTTATCCAGCGAAAACATTATCGGTCGGCCAAACAAATCATGGATATTTTACCGATTGAACAAAATACTTATGATGAAGATGAATTTGTGACTTTAGGCACTAGCCTGCGAAAGTTATATGCGGACAAACTGGCAATGCAAAATCAAGCGGAGCGAAGAAAAGAATATGATAAGGAAGTAACTTTACTTTCTGTTATTCAAAAAAATTATAATTTCTTTCAGCGTTTAAATTCAGAAGAACTTCTAGGTGCTGGCTGGGAGAATAAGCTATATAGCTTTATGACCCTGCGTTTGGACGGGGATAATCGAGATGAGGACAGTATTGACCGCGAACTATTTATCTTTTCAATTAATAATATTTTAACAGAGGTATTTGAGGATAGTTGTAACTTTGTAAGAACGGTTGATGAGGATTTGCTGGTGTACTTATTTATTCTAAACAAGGAAAAGAAATCAATTTGGCCGAAATATTTAAAGGATAAATTCATTTGGATTAATGAATTTTTGCTAAATTATTTGAATGCTGAATATAGTATTACGGTAGGTGATATTTTTGCATCTTTTGAAATCGCTGGTTCTGAATATGCTCGGATACAAGAAGCCAGTGCACAGCGTTATTTCACTGTGCCTTATGGCGTTATGGCGGTATCAGAACTTAACGAGGGTGATTTTTTATCAGGCCGACAGCTTAATTTCTATACTAAGCGTTTTGAAGAGGTTATTACAGCGGCTGATTTTTATAACGGTCAAAAGCTGGGAAAAGAGCTTTTTCATAAGCTGGAGTTATCCGGCAATACATACAATATAATATATTCCTCAATCCTTTCGATTATCAATGAAATATGGCTGTATTCTCATGAAATGATTCAAAGTCGAATGATTAATGAAGAAATTTTGGAATCTGCTTTGGAGCATATCCGAAAATCTGAATCTGTAGAGGAGTTAGAAACCGCTTTCTTTTGTTTTCTTAAAATTATTTGTCGCAATATGGATACAAATAAACAGGAATCAGATGGCATAGCTGAAGATATTAAGCGTTATGTGCAGGCGAATTATACCGATTGTAATATGAATATATCGGCGATTGCTGACAGCATTGGTATGACCCCACGATATATGTCGAAGCTGTTTAAGGAGCAGGTTGGAGAAAATCTTCTTGATTTTATTAATGATGTGAGGATTGAACGGGCGAAGGTTTTAATTGGTACCACCAATAAAACGATAGAAGAGATTGCAGAAGAAACAGGATTTGCCAATGTAAGAACTTTTCGTCGTAATTTTATTAAAGTTACTGGTGTAACTGCTGGAAAATATAAAAATTAAATAAACTGACAAAACGTAAAATCATACAGGACAAAATGTAAAGAACAGAGTAAAAACATACATTTTGTCCTGTATTTCTCATTTTGTCCCTTTCTTTTAAAATAGAGAATATATATACTGAGTATCACAACAGGTAGTATTTATTGTTGAAAATTAGGAGGATAACGAATATGAGAATGAAGAACAGTTCAAAGCTAAAAAAAATGTTAGGAATCGCTTTGACAGGCATTATGTGTACATCACTTTTGGCTGGCTGCGGAAGCGGTAACACCCAAACTACAACCACCGAGGCGACAACGAGTAAGGAAACGGCTGCTACAACAGAAGCTAGCACGGCTGCTGCCGAGGGAATTACTTATCCCATTGAAAATGCGGGTTCCTTTACTTATGGAATGCGATTAGCGAGCGCATGGAAAGACAGATATGATTCTTATGACAAGCTTCATTTTGTATTAGAGCTTGAAAGACTAACAGGATATGATCTACAGATGGTTCATGTAGAAGATAGTCAGGCGATGAATCTATTGCTAGCATCAGGAGATCTTCCAGATGCGATTGATTATAATTTCAAACAATTTTATCCCGGAGCGGAAGCAAAGGGAATTAAGGATGGTTTGATTTTTCCAATGTCGGAAGAATTTGTAAAAGAACATGCTCCTGATTACTGGAAGATGCTCAGTGAAAATCCAGATGTTCTAAAGCAAGTAAAGACACCTGAGGGAGATATTTATGGATTTTGTTTTATCCTCGGTGATGAGTTGTTAAAAACTGGTCAAGGGCTGATTATCAGAGATGACTGGTGTGAGGAATTGGGAATTGATTTGCCGGAAACAGCAGAAGAGTATTATCAGATGTTAAAAGCATTTAAAGAGGAAAAAGGAGTAACAATTCCCTTATGTGTAAGTTTTGATGACATTAAAGGAATGTTGAGAAATGGATATATAACCTCACCTTTTAACTTGGTAACAATGGATCCTTATTTAGATAACAATCAAGTTACAATCGGTTATGCACAGCCAGAATTTAAAGATACGCTGGAGTGGTTAAATAAATTATATGATGAAAAATTATTGGACCCAAACTTTGCGACAATCGACAGAGATACGATAGCTGCTAATATGTTGACTGGAGAAGCTGGTGCTGCTCAAGGAGCTGCCGGAAGTATCCTTGGTACATGGCTGACGACAAACAGCGAAATAGAAGGTTACTCATTAGCTGGCATCAGAGGGCTAGTTGCCAATAAAGGCGATAAACCGATGTACGGACATTATAATACTGATGTTGTTGGTGGTGTAACCGTTATCACTTCAACGGCAAAGGATCCAGCGAGTGTAGCAAGATATTTCAATTATGGATACACTGAAGCAGGCAATATCCTATATAATTTTGGAACAGAGGGTGTGAGCTTTGAAATGAACAATGGGGAACGAGTTTTCACCGATTTAATCCTTAATAATCCAGATGGTTTAACCATTAAACAGGCTCTTTCTGAGTATCAATTAGCTCATGAAAATGGACCGTTTGTACAGGATAAAAATTATCTGCTGCAATATTATTCATGGGATGAGCAAAAGACTGCTTTAGAACAATGGAGTGATACGAATGCGAGAGATTATAAACTTCCAGGAGTTACGATTAAATATGAAGATACTGGTGAATATTCAAGTTTATTAAGTGAAATAGAAACTTATCGTGATGAAATGATTATTAAATTCATTAGAGGCGAGGAATCCTTAGATAACTTTGATAAGTATTTAAGCACGCTTGAAACAATGGGTATCAGCAGAGTTCAAGAAATCATTCAAAATGCGGTAGATGAATACAATTCAAGATAAAAAAGAAGAGGGAGCCATATATGAACACTCAATCAAAGAACTCTTTTTGGGCGAGGCTTAAAAGAGATTTAAAGAAAAACCGTTCGGCATATCTATTATTTTTACCAGTGCTTGCATATTATCTGGTATTTTGTTACAAACCGATGTACGGACTTATTATTGCTTTTAAAGATTTCAATCCGTTTCAAGGAATTATTGCCAGTCCTTGGGCACCAGGACACGGACTGAAGCATTTTCAGGATTTCTTCGGTTCTATTTATTTTGGACGGTTACTTAAAAATACTTTGACCCTTAGCATTTCTAATTTGCTGGTTACATTTCCGGCACCGATTATTTTGGCTCTTTTGTTAAATGAAGTGAGAACCAAGAAATTTAAAAGTTTAGTGCAAACGCTGTCTTATCTGCCTCATTTTATCTCAATGGTGGTTATCTGCGGTATGGTACGAATGTTTGTTGACCATAATGGTTTTATCACACAGGCATTGGCTAGTTTTGGATTGGTTGACGGAAGTCTTTCAATGCTTTCAAATAAAAATTATTTTGTTCCAATCTATGTGCTTTCTGGTCTGTGGCAAACAGTTGGTTGGAGTGCGATTATATATATGGCAGCACTTTCAGGTGTCGATCAGGAGCAATATGAAGCGGCTCGAATTGATGGTGCAAACCGCTGGAAACAGACAATCCATATTACCTTACCATCTATTATGATGACAATTATTATGATGTTCATTTTACGGATTGGTACGATTATGAGTGTTGGGTATGAAAAAATTATTTTGCTTTATAATGCTGGTATTTATGAAACCGCAGATGTTTTTTCTTCCTATGTATTCCGTAAAGGTTTGCTGGAAGCGAACTGGAGTTATGCCTCGGCGGTAGGTCTTTTTAATTCCGTTATCAACCTTACATTGGTATTGACAGCGAACAAAATAACAAAGAAAGTTACCGATATGGGATTATGGTAAAGGGGAGACGACGATGAAATATAAAAGTAAACAATATAGGGCTTTTACAGTATTTAATTATCTGCTTCTGAGTTTGATCGCCTTTGCCTGTCTTTATCCATTTTATTATGTAGTTGTGGCATCAATAAGCAATCCAGAAGCGTTGATGAAGCATCAGGGATTGCTTTGGCATCCCTTAAAGGAATTGACACTTGACGGCTATCGGCTGGTGTTTTCTAATCGGCTGGTTCTTTCTGGATTTAACAATACCTTTTTTGTTTTATTCATTGGATTAATCTTTAACTTGGTCTTAACGGTGATTGGGGCATATGTACTATCTTTAAAGGATTTAATGCTTAGAAAACCACTGACTATTTTGGTTATCGTTACGATGTATTTTTCAGGCGGTATGATTCCTACTTTTTTAAATATTAGAGAATTAGGAATGCTTGACAGCCGTTGGGCCTTGATTGTACCGGGGGCGATTACAACATCAAACTTGATTATTATGCGGAGCGCTTTTTTATCAATACCAGATTCGTTGCCTGAAGCGGCTCGAATTGATGGGGCAACTCATATTCAAACATTATTTAACGTGATGCTGCCATTGGTAAAGGCAACACTGGCGGTAATGGTTCTCTATTATGGGGTTGCTCATTGGAATTCTTGGTTTAATGCTTCCATTTATCTGCGAACACCATCAAAGTTTCCTTTGCAGTTAGTGCTTAGAAATATTTTGGTTGAAAATCAAACATCGGATATGATGCAGGATATTGAAGCTGCCCGAACACCTCAGGTACAGGTTTTAATTAAATACGCCCTAATTGTGGTCAGCAATATACCAATTATCTGTATTTATCCATTTTTGCAGAAATTTTTTCAAAAAGGTGTTATGATAGGAGCAGTGAAAGGGTAAGACAATAACCAAAAAATAAATCAAAAAAGGAGATTATGAATGAGCAGATATCGTTATAAGGAGCGTTCTCCATTAGAGTATGGGAAATTATCATGTGATACGTTGATGAGAAAATTTAATGCCGCCGATTTGCCACCGAAAAATCATTTCCATTACCATCAAGGTGTATTTCTTTCGGGAGTGGAAAATATTTATCGGCTTTGTGGTGAGGTGAAATATAAAAACTATGTTTGGGATTGGGTAAATAGTCTGGTGAAAGTGGACGGACAGTTGACCGGTTTTGATAGTGATGAGCTTGATGACGTTCAGCCAGGAATATTATTATTTCCGATGTATGAAGAAACAAAATCAGAACGCTATAAAAAGCCGATTATCGAGCTTATGAATGTAGTGAAGCATTTTCCAACAAATCAAGAGGGTGGATTTTGGCATAAGATAAAGAATAAAGAACAGATGTGGCTTGATGGTCTGTATATGGCAGGTCCCTTTACCGCTCTTTATGGTCGTCTTTTTGGTGATGCTTCCTGCTTTGAAAGTTGTATTTTTCAAGCATTGATGATGGAAGCGAAGACTAAAGATGATAAAACAGGACTTTGGTATCACGCATGGGATAGTGTGAAAGAAAGGGCATGGGCGGATGAAATAACCGGACGTTCTGCTGAATTTTGGGGTCGTTCAATCGGATGGGTTCCAGTTGCGTTATTAGATGAGTTGGATTGTATTCCAGAGGGTTTTCATCAGCGCGAGGAATTGGTGCGAATGGTGCGAGAATTGCTAAATGCTGTTATCAAATATCAGGATTCGAGCGGTCTTTGGTATCAGGTGGTGAATAAAGGCAAAGAAGCAGGAAACTGGTTAGAAACCTCCTGTAGCTGTCTCTTTGCTGCGGCTATCGCCAAAGCGGTATACACTGGGATACTAGATGACACATATCTAACAGCAGCAGTAAAAGCCTTTGAAGGGGTAATTGATACGCTGAAGGTGAATGGTGATGATTTGATTATCGGTGGTATCTGTATTGGAACAGGCGTTGGGGATTATGAACATTATTGTAAACGACCGACAAGTGAGAATGATTTGCACGGAACAGGAGCATTTTTGCTGATGTGTTCAGAGGTTGAACGTGCCTTGAATAAAACGAGGGCATAAGTAATATAAAAACAGGTAATTGCGAAATTAATAGGCAATTACCTGTTTTGAATTTAGATATTATACACCGGAATAAGCGGAAAATCCACCATCAACCGGAATAATAACACCGGTAACAAAGCTCGCGGCTTTTTCATTTACCAAATAAAGCATTGTGCCGTTTAATTCTTCCGCTTCACCAAAACGATTCATCGGAGTAGCCGCAAGAATTTTTTCAGTACGAGGAGTTTTTGAGCCGTCTTCATGATATAAAAGCTTCTCATTTTGTTTTGTGACAAAGAAACCGGGGGCGATAGCATTTACTCTGATGTTGCTCTTTGAAAAATGAACGGCCAACCACTGGGTAAAGTTGCTAATCGCTGCTTTTGCACCGCTATAGGCGGGTATCTTCGTTAAAGGGGTATAAGCATTCATTGATGAAATATTTAAAATACTGCAGCCTGTTCGTCCGATCATGTCTTTTGCAAAAACTTGAGTGGGTAGGAGAGTGCCAAGAAAGTTTAAATTAAAAACAAATTCAACGCCCTCTTGTTCTAAATCAAAGAAAGAAATTGTATCATTATCAATGCTCTCAGGTTGAAAATATTCTTCGCTGGTGGTAGCTCTTGGACTATTTCCACCTGCTCCATTTAATAAAATATCGCAAGGTCCTAAATCTTTTAGAATTTGCTTATGTGNTTCTTCCAAGCTAGGTTTATTTAAAACATTGACAGCATAAGCCTTGGCNGTATATCCNGCACTAACAATCTCATTACTAGCCGCTTTGGCNGCCTCTTCGTTTAAATCAAGTACGGCAACTTTTGCACCCGCTTTGGCAAGTGTGGTTGCAAACATTTTACAAAGGACACCNCCGGCCCCTGTTACTACCGCAACTTTTCCTGTTAAATCTGTTCCAAATGTACAATCCATCTTGAAACCTCCCTTATATTTNGATTTTATCATTTAATTTAGTTAGTTACTCATTTTATCAATCGCTTCCCAAAGTCCGTTGAGATAGGTCGCCCCTAAGGCTCTATCGTATAAGCCGTAGCCGGCACGTCCTGTTTCACCCCAAATCATTCGACCGTGGTCAGGACGAATATAACCGGTAAAACCATTATTATGAAGCTCTTTTAAAATTGCGAACATATCAAGGCTTCCACAAGAAGACAAGTGTGCTCGTTCTTCAAAGCCATTGTCTAAAACTGCGACATTTCGTGCATGAACAAAATGAATACGCCCCATAGCGGCATATTTACCAGCCATTTTCACAACATCATTGTTGGCTGAGCAACCAAGAGATCCAGTACAAAAAGCAAGACCATTATGTGTATCATCCACTAATTTTAGAAAACGATCCAAATTCTTTTCAGAAGTAATGATACGGGGAATGCCAAAGATGCTCCAACAAGGGTCATCTTGATGGATTGCCATATTCACATCACAGGCACTCGCTACTGGAATGATTTTTTCAAGGAAATATTGTAAGTTATTCCATAAATCATCTTCTGTCATGGTATTGTATTTGGCAACAACAGCTTTTAATTCTTCACGGGTATAACTAGAATCCCAGCCTGGCAATGTTAGGTCACTATCACTTTCTAAAGGATTTACCGCATCGACTTGCTCCTGATAGTATACAAGAGATGTGGAACCATCTTCTAGGACATGGTCTAACTGGGTTCTTGTCCAGTCAAATACAGGCATGAAATTATAACAAATACATTTGATGCCCGCCTTTGCCAGACGACGAATATTTTCACAATAATTTTCAATGTACTTATCTCTGGTATCCAAGCCTAACTTAATATCTTCGTGTACTGGCACGCTTTCAATCACATCGAAAACTAAACCGTTTTTTTCTACATCTGCCTTTAACTTTAGAATACTTTCATCACTCCAAATTTCCCCCACAGGAACATCGTATACCGCCGTTACGATTGAACGCATTCCGGGAATTTGGCGGATATTTTGTAAGGTTACAGCATCATCGTCTCCGTACCATCTAAATGATAATTTCATAATTAAATACCTCCATTTCTATATTTGGTGTTTTTCTTTGATAATATAATAGTATATGTAATTCATTAAAAAAAACATTGGTATAATTGTAAAAAACATTGCAAAAGTTGTGCTTTTTTTATATGATTAAGAAAAAGGGGGAAGAGAGAAGCATGAAATACAAATTATTGAGTGAATTTAGCCAGCGACAACATATGAATACCGTAGATTACGAGATATTTTATTTTGATGATAGTAATTTGGCACAAGTGCCAAGTCATACGCATGATTATTATGAAATTTATTTTTTCTTAGAGGGGTTTATTCATTATATTGTAAAAGATAAGAAATATAAATTGGAATTTGGCGATTGCTTGCTGATACCGCCAAAGGTGGAGCATCAGCCGATTTTTTTAGACAGCAGCAAGCCTTATCGACGGTTGGTTCTTTGGATTACTGCCAAATACTTAGAGAAGATAGCCCAAATATCGCCCGATCTAATCTATTGCTTTGAGCATGTGATTGAGAAAGAGGATTATAAATTTCACGGTGAGGCGAGCATTGGTCATGATATTCATGCCCGATTCATCACTCTATTAGAGGAGAGCAGAAGCAACCGTTTTGGTAATCATGCGGCAAAAACACTTCAATTAGGCAGCTTTTTATTGAATTTTAGCCGTTTGATTTATGACCAGAATAATCAAGTGGCATTTCATTATCAACATGATTTATATGTGCGAATTTATAATTATATTGGTGAAAATTTAACAGAGGATTTATCATTAGAACATTTAGCATCTTATTTTTATGTGAGCAAATATCATATTTCGCATATTTTTAAGGATAATATGGGCTTGTCGGTTCACCAATATATAATGAAAAAAAGGTTACAGGAGAGCGTTAAAGGGATTTTATCTGGCATACCGGTCAGTAAGGTGTATGACCAGTATGGATTTTCAGATTATACCAATTATTATCGGGCTTTTAAGAAAGAATACGGCATGTCGCCAAAACAGTATAAGGATAGTATCACTTTTCAAAAAGGAGCTCGCCAAAATGGAGAAACTTAAATTCCTCTACAAATCGCACGACAAAGCTGCCGATATCTTGCTGTTGAAATTTTTCATGTACCACTAACATTGAAATCCAAGCCATATCTTTATTTTGCAAGCCGTTGATTTTCAGCCATGCAACAGGGACGATACCTTTACGGATAATAAAATTTGTTTCATCCGGATCTTTCATGCTTTTATAACAAACGGCTTCCCATTCATCCAAAGTCATATCAGTGTCGTGCAATGCGGCTTTGTTGCTATCACAGAATTTGACCTCATGAATGAACTCGATATGTTCATTCTGCATTTGTATTACGTTCAGAGCCTGAGTGGAAAGCGGTTTTATCATAACAAGACAAGGATTGTTTTCATCCCAATAATCCGTGAGTATCATTTGCGGATGAAAGCCCATTGCCAAATAAAAAGCTCTCGTTTTAGCGTAGCTTCTGCTGGGGTGTGTATCGGCAAGAGTTTTGACTGTTAAACATTGTATCCCTACCTCCAAACAATAATTTTCACAAACAACAAGGAGTTTCTTCCCAATTTCTTGCCGATGATATTCTTGAAGAACGCCCATTACAATGATTTCGGCGTTATGGATACTATATTGCTTGATTACAATAAAGCCCAAAGCCTCATCATCCATTTTACAGGCAAACAACGGCAGGGGTTTTACTTGTTCCGTGTATTCAGTTATTGCTTCCGGCACACCGAACCAGTTTGGCAGGAAATTTAATATCTTGTTGCAGATTATGGATTTTTCTTCCGGAGATTCAATTTTGACGATGGATAGGTCTGTGTTTTTCATTTTGATTTTCCTTTCATAAATAAATTAAGTACCCCTGACAAAAGTTGTAGCATGATAGTTTTATCATTCTACACTTGTTTCGATTACAACATATATTTTTCGATATTCATTTGGTGAAAGCCCGTATTGTTTTTTGAAATTTTTACGAAAATAATCGACATCATTATAGCCGCAATTATAAGCAATTTCATTGATGTTGTGAGGACTTTCAATCAGCATTTTACAGGCTTTTGAAAGGCGGTATTCCTGAATAAATTCGGTTAGTGTTTTTCGAAAAACTTGTTTGAATATTCGCCCTAGATAGTCAGGATTTGATTTTAAAGCTTGGGCAATCGTTGAAGTTGTCAACTTTTCATCTAGGTGCAAGCGAATATACTGTTCAGTACGAGTGGCTAAAAGGACTTGTTGGCTAGGCACCTCTAAGGGATAAATGGAGTTGGAAAGCTCACATAAGAGTTCCAATAATATCAAATTTAACATTGTTTGATTATCTGAGTGCTGACTTTGTACCTTGATAAAACGGCGAAATAATTCAACAAACTGCTCCGGTTTGGATAAATTGATTAATTGTGGCAAGGACATGATGTTTTCACCCATCGCCTCAGCCCTTTCATCTATTAAAAAGTGTATCCAGTAAAAATTCAAATTTTTGTCAAATTGTCTTGTTCCGCCATGATGGCGGTGGGGGAAAAGAATGAATGCTTGTCCCTCTTTTATATTATATTCGACATCATCTTCAAAAATACCGAGTGTACCTGAATTTACATAAATGATTTCAAATGAATTGATGGTTCGTTCAGCGTGCTTGCCAATACCTCTTGAGATAAAATAGCCGGCATTTAAGGCGTTTACAGGCAGTACTCCCTTTAATTGTAAAAAATGTTGCATAATTTGTCTCCTAATCTTGTTATAAGTCGGAATTAGACTGCTTTTATTTATATTCTTCATCTTGTACCATGTTCATAAAAATGTCAATATATTAAAAGAAAAAACTTTAAAGAAATTTGGTTTATTTGAAACCAAAGGAGACTATATTATGTGTATGAAAATTCCTGTTAAAAAGTTCGTTTCTAAGATTTATTTTAATCAGAAACCTTTAAACGATCAGGATTATACGAATGGTGCTAGATTTTTTTTATTAGAGGGTATTACTGCAAATGCAATAGGAGGATTGACTACTGGTTCATTTTTATCAGGTTTTTTGACCTCTTTAAATGTGGATGATTCTTTGAATGGAATCATTGGTTCGATTCCGGTATTGTTATGTGCGGTACAGTTATTTTCTTCGGTTGTATTGGAGAATATCAGGCAAAAGAAGTTTTTGATTGCGACTTTTGCTTTTTTGCATAGAATATTATTATCATTTATGTTTTTAGTTCCATTTTTAATTAAAGGCATGGCGACTAGAGTTGTTTGCATTATTGTACTCTTTTTTCTCTCTCATTTTTGCGGTAACTTTATTGGTACAGGTGCTGGAAATTGGATGTTAAAGTTGTTGGGGGGGGGGAAAGTATTTAGGGATAAAGGATGCTCTTGCATTGGCGGCCTTGACATTGACGACATTAACAATGGGCTATATTTTGGACGGTTTTCGAGCGAGAGGGCAGGAGGCTAACGGGTTTTTGTTAATTGGTGCGATAGTGTTGATACTGTCTTTTACGAACTTCTTTTGTCTTTCAGTGATTAAAGAACCGATACGAAAAAGAATTCAAGGCATATAAAATTGAAAAATGTTTTAATTGAACCGTTAAAAGATAAACGTTTTAGAAGAATTATGATATTTTATATTTTATGGAATTTGAGCCTGCATGTTGCCGGACCATTCTTTGCGGTATATAATGTATCAAAATTGAAATTGGATTATACCTTTATCACTATAGTTGGACTGGTCTCAGCGGTTGCCAGAGTGTTTGCGGCAACGATATGGGGACGGCTGGCGGATAAAAAATCATGGTTTTGGGTTATCAAAAGCTCCATGTTTTTGTTGGGTGTGGTTCATGTCTTTTGGTTTTTTATGATGAAAGATACTTATGTGATACTTCAACCAGTGCTTCAAATATTTTCAGGAATTGCTTGGGGCGGCATTGCAATTTCGGTATTTAACTTACCATTCCTTTATGCACCGGAAGAATCAAGAGTTATGTATGTAGGAGCTAATTCCGCATATGCTGGTATTTTTGGCTTTATCGCTACTTTAATTGGAGCAGGGATTGTTGGCATCTTTAAAGATACGACCATCTTTGGAATTGATATAACTGGGATACAGGTATTATTCGCGATCTCAGGTGTTGCGATTTTGGGTTGTGTTGTGTATGTCAAGAAAGTTTTAGAAAAGTTTTAAAAATTTCTTGACAAAGAAAGCAGAGTGTATTATTCTATGTAAATAAACCGTTGAAGAAGAGGAGTAAGCTGTAAAAGAAATCACAGAGAGTTACAGATTGGTGGGACTGTAATATGGATTTTATCGCTGAATGGACTTTTGAGGGCAATCCGAAATGAAAAGAGTAGGCGTTGTCGGGAACCAAACCCGTTATCAATGAGGAATGTATGTATGTACATAAAAAGTGGACTTTATGTCAATTTGAGTGGTACCGCGATAATAACTTTGATTATTACCGTCTCAAGCGAAAAGCTTGGGGCGTTTTTTTGTATTATATGTTATAATGCAGGGGATAATCTAAATGTACATTCATATTAAAAAGCAACCCATAAACCTAATGCAATGACATTTTAAAATGAGGAGGATTTTTATTATGAAGAAGAAAATTTTAGCAGTAACAATGTGTTTGGTAATCGGAATGAGTATTTTAGGCGGCTGTAGTGCGAACAGTACAAATGATATGACAGCAGAGAAGATTTATACGATTGGAATTTCTCAATTTGCACAACATGGTTCTTTGGATAACTGTCGCGAGGGCTTTATTGACGGTCTTGCACAAGCGGGTTTTGTTGAGGGCGAAAATCTTAAGCTAGAGTATCAGAATGCCGAAGCCGATACGATGTTAGCAACTCAAATTGCTCAAAATTATGTCGCAACAAAGGTAGATCTTATTTGTGCGATTGCCACTCCTAGCGCTCAAAGTGCTTATAATACTGCCAAAGAGAGCGATATTCCAACAATATACACAGCGATTACTGACCCCATCGGAGCAGGTCTGGCAAAAGAGGACGGTTCCCCAGTTGGAAATATCACTGGTACAAGTGATAAATTACCAGTGGAAGCACAATTAAGAATGATTCGTGAAATTCTTCCAGAAGCAAAAACGATTGGAATTATGTATACAACCAGTGAAGCTAATTCAGAATCAACGGTAAGAGAATATGAAGCGGCGGCCGCTGATTATGGATTTACTCTTGAAGTTATTGGTATTAATGGTTTATCGGATATACCATCAGCTACGGATATTTTACTTACAAAAGTTGATTGTTTGAATAATTTAACTGATAATACGGTAGTGAGCGGGTTGCCAACTATTTTGAATAAAGCAAATGAAATGAATATACCGGTGTTTGGAAGTGAAGTGGAGCAGGTTAAGATGGGTTGTTTAGCTTCAGAGGGGATTGACTATTATCAATTAGGTGTGGATACTGGACTTATGGCAGCTAAGGTTTTAAGAGGGGAAGTAAATATTACGGAAATGAATTTTCAATTAGTGGAGAACAGTAATTTATATCTAAATTCTGCGGTTGCGAAAGAATTGGGAATAGAGATACCAGAAGCGATATCAGCTAAGGCAATAGAGGCTTCTGAAGAATAAAAGGAAAATGAAGCGAGAGAGGAACTATTATGAACATTGTTATTGGAGCGATCAATCAAGGTCTTACATATGCGATATTGGCTTTTGGAATTTATATCACTTATAAAATATTAGATTTTCCAGATTTGACTGTCGATGGCAGCTTTCCGCTGGGAGGAGCTGTTACGGCATATATGATTACAACATTAAATATGCCGACACTCGCAATTTTAGTATCATTTTTAGCCGGCATGATAGCTGGTGCCTGTACTGGCATCATACATGTAAAATTAAAGGTACGAGATTTGTTAGCGGGCATTATTATGATGACAGCATTAAAAAGTATGAATCTGTTGATTGCCGGCAGTTCTAATGTTCCTCTTTATAGTTATAGCACTATTTTTGATAAGATAATGAAAGAGTCGCCTCTTGCACCTCTTTTTGATAAGATGACAGGGGCATCTATGGCAATGAAAAGAATAGTTATTTTATTAGTGTTTGTATTAGTTATAAAGCTGATGGTTGATTTTTATATGAATACAAAGGCTGGATATTTGTTAAGGGCAGTAGGGGATAATGAAGTTTTGGCAACCTCTTTGGCAAAAGACAAGGGATTGGTAAAAATATTTGGACTTTCTCTGGCAAATGGTCTTGTAGCAATGAGCGGCAGTATTTTTGTGCAGGATCAAACCTTGTTTGAGCTTGATATGGGAAGCGGCATGATGGTCATGGGATTGGCCAGTGTAATCATCGGATATGGTGCTTTTAAAGCCTTTCCTAAAATAAAGGGAACGACGGCAGCAATAGTTGGTTGCATTATTTATCGTGGTGTCTGGGCGGCGGTGCTTGCGGCAGGCGTAAGGGCCGTGTATATGAATATGATTGCGGCAATCCTGTTATTAGTTTTTTTAGTGATCAGCAGAGAAAGAAAAAAGAAGGTGAAGATAAATGCTTGAGTTAAATAATATTCATAAGTATTATAACCCTGGTTCGATAAATGAAATGTGTTTATTCAATGGATTTCATTTATCTATTGAAGAGGGAGAGTTCGTTTCAGTTGTCGGCAGTAATGGCTCAGGGAAAACTTCCTTGTTGAATATCATTTGTGGAAGTATTCCGATTGATAATGGAAATATTAAGGTGAATGAAACGGACATATCTTTATGGAAAGAGCATAAGAGATTAAAGTTAATTGGAAGGGTGTATCAAAACCCCAGTCTTGGAACTTGTCCACATATGACCATCTTGGAAAACCTTTCTATTGCGCATAACAAGGGCAGTGCTTATGGTTTGGGCTTTGGAAAGAATGTAAAGAAGATAGAGCATTATAAAGAGCAGCTAAGACAACTGGATTTGGGCTTAGAGGATAAATTAGATGTACAAGTAGGTGCTTTATCAGGGGGGCAACGTCAAGCAATGTCTTTGTTGATGGCAACATTAACACCGATTGATTTTTTGATATTAGATGAACATACGGCGGCGTTGGATCCTAAAACGGCAGAAATTATTATGGAGTTGACAGGGAAAATTGTACGAGAGAAGAAGATAACAACTATTATGGTGACGCATAATCTTCGTTATGCGGTGGAATATGGGAATCGTTTATTGATGATGAATCAAGGGGAAATTATTTTAGATAAAAAGGGCGAAGATAAAACGGCCGTTGATGTTGATGATATTCTTGATTTGTTTAATAAAATTAGTATTGAATGTGGAAATTAAAGTGATGAGAAGCTCCTAATATATCTCTTGGTGTGATACAAGAGTATTGGGGGCTTTTTTCACTTTTAATGTGTAATATTCATTTTCTAACTTGACAACTCACACATTCCGAACTATAATGACTACAAATAAAAATATAGTCATTATAGTTTTAGGAGGTGGCATCATGCCAAGAGAATTAAATGAAAACGAAAAGAATTTTGAAAAAAGCCGATTAATTGAATGTGGAATGCACCTGCTTTTACGTTTTGGTATTCGGCGTGTTAGTGTGGATGATATTGTAAAAGAAGCAGGCATTGCAAAAGGCTCTTTTTACAATTATTTTCACTCTAAAGATGAGTTTATTTATGAAATAATTTGGCTATTTCATGAAAAATCATTTTCTGATTTTAAACAACAATTTTCTCGAATTGGTAAATTAGAGAAAGAGCAACAAAGAAATGAAATAAAAAAAGCATTTTTCTCAATATACAAATCTCCAACTTTTGATTTCTTTATACTTGAACATAGCGAAATTAGAAATTTTTTATCTAGGTACTCAAAAGAAAAATTAGCAAAAATTGAGACCCTTGAGGAAGAAAAATATAAAGAATTGGCCAATTTGTTAAATATTAAAGACAAACAGATTGAGATTATTCAAAATTATATTCATATTATTATTTTTGGCATCAGTCATACAGATATACTAAATGAAAACTATTTAGACGAGACGGTTGAAGTACTTTTTAACGGTCTGCTCAATTACTTGGAGGTGTAAAATGGCTTTATTTAAAATAAGGAATTTATCAAAGACATATGGCGAAAAAGAATTAGCAGTACAAGCCTTAAAGCATATTACTATAGATATTCCCAAAAACAAATTTATTGTAATTTTAGGCGAAAGTGGCTCAGGAAAGTCGACATTTTTAAATATGCTTGGGTGTATGGACAATCCAACTGACGGTGAAATCATTTTTGAAAATACGAATATTACAAAATTTACAAAATCGGAAATGACAAATTTTAGGAAAGAAAAAATTGGCTTTGTTTTTCAAAGTTATAATTTGCTCCCTGATTTGACAGCCTTAGAGAACATTGAATTTTCTACAGAAATAGTAGACAATTCTACAATGAATGCTGCGGAAGCTCTATCATCTGTTGGTTTAGGTTCAAGGGGCAATCACTTTCCAAGTGAATTATCTGGCGGAGAGCAACAGCGAATATCTATTGCTAGAGCCATTGCCAAACAACCCGATATTTTATTGTGTGATGAACCAACTGGAGCACTTGATTTTGAAACAGGAATAAAAATTTTGGAATTATTGAAAGAAATCAAGTGTACTAAAGATACTTCTATCATCTTTATTACTCATAGTAAAGAAATTGCAAAAATTGCTGATGTTGTGATTCGAATGCGAAGCGGTGAAATAATATCATATGTGGAAAATGCTTCACCTTTATCGCCTAGTGAGGTGGAATGGTAATGAAAATGACAACAAAATATGCGTTAAAGAAGATGAAGAAAAATTTTAAGCAATTATTAGGAATGGGAATATTGATAGCAGTTGCATCGTTATTCTTCGTAACGTTGTTTTCGTTTAAAGACTCTTATCAGTCAGCAGTTGAAAACTATTTTGATAATTATCATTACGCAGATATGACAATGCAAGGTTCATTTACTCAGGAAGATTTGAAGGAACTTCTAGCTTTAGATGAAATTGAAACAGCCGAAAGCAGATGGATACAAGACTTTAAAGAAGAAACATTTACAGCTCGATTAATTTCTATGACATTTGAGGTAAATCAACTTCACCTTGTTGATGGTCGTATGCCTACAGCTAGTGATGAATGTGTTATCATAAGTCAACATTATAAAGTAGGCAATGTAGAAATAGGAGATAATATTACGATTAATAATCAAAACCTTACCATAGTGGGTGTTGTGAGTTCCCCCGAATATGTTTATTATGTGAAAAATGCTCGTACTATTTTCACAGATCCTAACACATTTCTAATCATATATGTTCACTCAGATTTTGTTGATAAACACAATCAAATTATATTCACTCAAAATTCACCTATTAGTGATGAAAAATTAAGAGAAACATTAGATTTTCAAGAATTTGCAAAACAAAAAAATCAAGTAAACTATCAAATGTACGAAGGTGATTTAGCACAATTCATTTCGTTTGCTTATATATTTCCTACCATTTTTTGGGTAATGTCCTTTTGTATCATTTATATCATCTTAAGGCGTATTATTTTAAAGGATAGGAAACTTATTGGGGTGATGAAAGCTATCGGAATTAATACATTAAGTACAATGAAGATTTATGTTTTTCAATTCATTTTCTTAGGAAGTATCAGTTCATTGGCTGGATGTTTATTAAGCATTCCTACTTCACGTTTGGTGGTGCATACATTTAACTCCATGATTGAAGTACCAAATTTACAAGTCGATATTTTCCTGATGTATTGGCTAATGACAATTTTAATATCCACTTTAGGGTGCTTAATATTTGGTGTTTTCTCCATGTCTGATACTATAGGAGGGTGTCCGCATGAGTTTATGAAAGCGAAAAAACCAAGTGTCAAACGCAAAATCAGAGAAAATGAAAAAGTGGCTTTACGCTCACGTTTGTCATTTAATACTCGTTATGCACTTGTAGCAGCATTGCGGAATAAAGGAAGATTCATAGTAATGCTTATAGGATTAATCGCATCAACTGCATTGCTAACATTTTCTCTAGGGTTTAATGATTCTTTGAATGAAATGACACCTCAATACTTCCAAAACTTTGCAGACTATGATTTGATTATTGAAAGTGAACCAGTGCCACTTGAAATGGAACTGCTCAAGGCTTCATATAATTATACTTCTCAAGATAAATCACTTCAGTTGATGGTAACAGTTGAGGGCGAAGAATATCCATTAATAATTCTTGACAATGGCAATTCCACTCTCAATATTTCCGAAACATCCTTAAAAGAGGGTGCTGTTATTCCAGAATATTTTGCGAAAAAATGGGGTGTTGATGTCGGAGATACAATATCAATTAGCGACGCAAAAATTACTGATAAAAAAATAATAATTAGTGAAATCATTCCATTAGGAATGATGTTAGGCATATACACTTCATATGATTATGCAATTTCAGAGTTCAATGAACTGCCAAGAGTTTACAATACGCTTTATGTTAAAAGCGATAATATAGCTAAGTTGCGTGAAGAGTTACTAGATGATGGACTTATATTTTCAACGGCAAATGAAGATAAAGAATCTTTTCAGACAATACTTGATGGCTTGGAGATTATCATTATGTTACTGGTTGTTTGTGGGATTATTTTGGGACTAACAATTATTATATGTTTAAATATCATGAATCTTTCTGCAAGAGAATTTGAGTATATGTTTATGAATATTATGGGATATTCTAAAAGACAAATATTGATTGCCATTACTAAAGAAATAATTGTCCAGTTGATAATTGCAATACCGTTCGGATTTGTAATAGGATATCAGTTAATAAATGCAATTAAGGGAGAGTTTTCGCAAAATACATTTGCACTTTATCCTATCATTAATTTATCAACATACGTCATTGTTGCCGTGCTTGTGCTAATTATGAGTATGACTAGAATTATTTCATCAAACAAGTTTATCAATAACTTAGACATTGTTGAGGGATTGAAAGTACAAGAAGATTAAATAAAGAGAAGTAAAATTTCAAAAACTCCAGTAAAAAACGGATCCGTTAGTGATATTTTTACTGGAGGGAAAATTTTAGAAACCGGCAATAGAAAGAATTGGAAAGCAATCATTTATCTATACGACAAACACATGTTTTTCAAATAGATATGCGTTTGCTTCTTTTCATATCATGCCATACAAAAATAACTGTGTAAAATTATTCCATTGGGGAATGGGGAATTGAAACAATTTTACACAGTTATCTATTCAAATGTTAGAGTATTTCATTAAAAAATAAAGCTTTTATTTTATATCGTAAGAATAATAAGGTACTGTTAAAAATAATCCTTCATTAATCCGTTCATCTGTTAAATGATTAATGGACTTTACCTCATCAATGTAATTTTGAATATCTTCATATTCAGATGATATATAGGTATCAGCAATGGACCAAAGACTATCACCCTCTTGAATCTGAATACTTGTATAATATTTTGATTTTTGACTTTCGTTTCTATTTATTGTTTTTGCCTGCGATAAGATACTTGTTGTGGTAATACCAAGTATCACTATTACACATAAGACGAGTATCATTGCTAAACTATATTTTTTTGCTGTCATATTATTATCCCTCCATTGAAAACAAACATTTGTTCCTGTTAAAGAAAGTATATAACAAGAACAAATGTTTGTCAATAGGTTTTAATAAAAAAATCGAACAAATATTCAGTTTTATTTTTTAGTTAAGTAATTGCATTCTTCTTTAAGATCGCCAATGCCTCTTTTACTGGGGGTAAAGAAATGATTGCAAGCGTAATAGCACCCTCTGCTAATAAATAAGAATAATTATAAACAATAGGATAAAATCTTGAAAATTGTGCCGGAAAGTCATCAGGCATGTAATTCATCCAGTATAGATATCCGCCAAGGGAATGAAAAAAACCACGAGCGATAACGCTGACAATATAGCCTTTTAACAGCCCATTTTTTGACTTGGTAAATAAACCAGATAATCCGAGTGCCGTAAATGCTAAAAGATAGTCACAGCACACTTGAAAAAGCGTTAGTACATATGGTTCTTGTAGAAACTGAAGAATTCCATATGCTAGCCCTGTCATAAGTCCAACTTTCAAACCATACCAATAACCAATCAGACAAATAAATAGCATGCTGAATAAGGTTACACTGCCACCATAAGGCATATTAATGATCTTAAGATAGGAACAAATGTATCCAAGGGCGATAGCCATTCCACAATAGCCAAGTTGTTTGCTGGAAAGCTTCTTTTTCTCACCAGTATTTTTGATGAGAACCATAGAAATAACAAGCAATAGAATGATTCCAACAATACATATTGCATATCCCATTCCTGTTAATCCACCATCAGCAGTTACAATAAAATTTGACATAAAAAAACCTCCTTTTGTGCAAGGAGAGGTCTACTTAGAAGTATACTAAAAATAATGTTAATCTTTTTTTGTTATCTTGTTGTATTTAGTATATTATGCTTCCTTACGCCGGTATTATCCGGTTCAAGTAGTGAGGGTTAGCAGCAAATATTGCTGCAATCTCAGCTTAATAGCTCCCCTAGCGTCCTTTATATATGTAATTTACAAATTAGAGTATATCCTAGATAAAAATGAATGTCAATTAAATTCCAAGCATTTCATCAGTATTTCCCAAAAATGGATTATTATAAAATGCTAATACTTACCATTCCACCAATGATACCCCCCAAGATAAACCACCACCAAAACCAGATAACATAATTTTATCCCCTTTATGTAACATACCTTGTTCGTTCATCTCAGCCAATAGAATTGGAATGGATGCCGCTGAAGTATTTCCATACTTATCCATATTAACAGGGAATTTATCCTCAGAAACATGCAGACGCTTTGCTACCGACTGAATAATTCTTTTATTCGCNTGATGTAAGACGAAATATTTGATATCTTCTGCTAAGAGGTTTTCTTTATCAAGTAATGCCTGAATAGATTCTGGTACTTTCTTAACCGCAAATTTGAACACTTCCTGACCATCCATAGCGATGTATTTATGTGAAACTTTATTTTGAGTCAGCATATTATGAACAGGCCCATTTTTATGTGTTAATACATGACCTTTGCTGCCATCCGTATATTGTAGCATTTCATACATTCCAGCTTCATCAGCTTGAGCGAATACTGCTCCTGCCCCATCACCGAATAAAACGCAGGTACTGCGGTCTGTCCAATCGACTATTTTTGACAATGTTTCAGCTCCAATTACTAGCGCATTTTTATATAATCCCGCCTTAAAATACGCATAAGCTGTATTTAAAGCGAATAAAAATCCCGAGCAAGCAGCAACCAAATCAAAAGCAACTGCATTTGTCGCTCCAATAATATCTTGAACTTGACAAGCGGTGCTTGGCATCGTTCCGTCTGCTGATATTGTTGCGACTATAATCAAATCAATCTCTTGAACTGAGATATCACTTTGTTTCAATGCTTCTATTGCGGCATCAGCCGCCATACTGGTTGTTGTTTCCTCTGTTACTAAGTGGCGCTGACTAATTCCAGTTCTTGTTACAATCCATTCATCACTCGTATCCATTATTTTTGCTAAATCATCATTTGTCACAATCTTTTTAGGTAAACTTCTTCCGGTACCGATAATTTTCATATTCATACTAGCCTCTTCTATTCCCACTTATGTGTACTATTTGCAATATCTGTTTGAAGCATAGTATGAATTAAAAAACAATACTTTGACAATCAAACTATTCCTATACAAAGTATAATCTTCCAAATTTATTTTGTCAATAAAAGAATAAAAGTGGATAATAAATCACATTCATCTTATATCGGTGTTATGCCCTTGTTGTGCTGCCAAAACCACCGTTTCTAATAGTCTTTACATCATCATCAATAGTAATGCCATATTCTACAAAAATACCTTGCATAAATCCGGAACCCGCTTCGGCTAAAAGCACTTTATTACTCTTTGCGTCATTAGTAATCTTCGCAAATATATGCCCTTCATTATCGGAATGAAAATAATCACTATCAATAATTCCTACACTATTATCTAATTGAAGGCGGAACTTAAATCCTAAACCGCTTCTTGGATAACATTTTAAAACCCAGTTTTCTTCCATTTCCACTCGAATACCAGTGGGGATTTTCAATGTTTCCCCTGGATTCAAATGAATTTGCAAAGGGGTGTAAAAATCATAGCCAGCTGAACCGCTGGTAGCTCTTTTAGGTAATTTAATGTTTTCATATAATAGTTCCAGTTTTTCAGATGAAGTCTCTCCAAATGTATCTATCCAACCATCTTTAAACTGCTCCATACTTACTTTGTAAAATTTTGCAATTCTTTTCATTTTTATGTCCTCCCTTAAGGTTCTACTTGAGTCTATTTTTTTACTCCGAGCTTTCATAGCTCATTTGACGCTATCACTCTGCATGTAATACGATGCTTCCTAACTCCAATGTCTTTTGAACATCTATAATACGTTGATTGGCACTTCCCCGCCAACATAAGTTTGTATCTTTTTTTTCTACTTCAAATTCACCATCTACGATAATATCAAGATATTTCAAAATAGAATATTTTTTTATTGTATTCCAAACATCACCGGTATAAAGCCAAATACTTTTTTGTGGAAATTTTCCCTTTATTTCCTTTGCTAAAATTTCTATTTCCTCTATGTTGTTTGGGTGTAAAGGATCTCCACCACTGAATGTAATACCACTTATATATGATTTATTAAGGGCATTAAAAAGTTCTTGTTTAGCTTCCTCATCAAAAACAATTCCCCCTTTTGGATCCCATGTTGAGGTATTATGACAATCTGGGCAAGCATGTGTACAACCAGCTACCCACAATACAACTCGCAGTCCCTCACCATTTAACATATCATCTTTGGTTATGTTGTGATATCTCATCTTATGTTCATCCTTTCTTAAAACCTAAAATTCACTATATAATGTGTTGCCTTTTCTTTTTAGCACTACATAGTGTTGTTCTTGGCTTTAATAGTAGCATTTATAACAAAGTAAGTCAAGATATCCTTTGCATTTCATCATTTTATTGTCTTTCGTTTATAAAAATCATTGATAAATCTGCANGAATGATATAAAATTATTTCTGTCCGAATATTGTTCATCATTCATCTACCTATAAGCAATATTTGTGAAAATAATAAAAATAAGGAGTAATGACATGAATGAAGCGATGAATAATAATCTAAATGAACTAATTGAGGACATTTCAATCAAACAAAAGAAAGGTCTTCCATTTATTGTAGCGTCTAGTTGTATATGGCTGATTATCACAATAATAGCTCTCACATCTATTGAACAAATACAAAAAAATATTTTAATTTTATCTTGTGGAGCATTGATGTTTCCACTTTCAATCTTTTGGTCTAAAATACTGAAAGTGAATTTATTCTATAAGGAAAATCCATTGATTAATGGTATTTTAATAGCAACCAACAATCAAATATTATATTTGATAATCTGTATTATGACAATGATAAAAGCACCAGAATTAGTTTTGCCATGCTATGCGATTATTTATGGAGGACACCTATTACCTTATAGCTTTTTGTATAACTCTAAGGCATATAAACTTATATCAATATGTATTTGCTTTGCCATATTCATTAGTCTGGTATTTTTGAGATTAAATGTAATTGTGGTTCCAATTATTGTAGAAATTGGCGTACTAATCTTGCTATTTCTATTAAAGAAAGAAAGGAAATAATCATACGAATACTATTCTAAAAAAATACCCAGTAAAGGATCTTTTGTATCACTTAATGTGATAAACCCTTGACTGGGTTCTGTTTTTATATACCTGTTTGACACTAAATTTTGAAAATGTTATGATATATTTATCAAATAAAAACTAGAGGAAAGGTAACTCTACTTATGGCAAAATCACTCACTTACCACGAAGAAGCAGATATAAAGAATATACAAAAGCTGCGTGAAGTCTTAAAAACACTTCCCTCCTTTACAACAGATTATTTTCGTGCCATCGAACCGACTACAACTACAAAGACGCGAATCTCATATGCCTATGATATCCGTGTGTTTTTTCATTTCATTACTGAAACAAATCCTATTTTCAAAGGAAAAGAAATATCCGCATTTTCGGTGGAGATTTTGGATAAGCTGCAAGCAGTTGATATTGAAGAATACCAAGAATATTTAAAACTTTATATAAATGATGAGAAAAGACAAACAAATGGTGAACGCGGTTTAAAGCGAAAAATGTCAGCTTTAAGAAGTTTCTATGCTTACTATTATAAACGACAGTTAATCACTACCAATCCAACTGTCTTAGTAGATATGCCGAAGCTGCATGATAAAGCCATCATTCGTTTGGATGCGGACGAAACATCAGCTCTGTTAGATTTTATTGAACATGGTGGAGAATCGCTTTTGGGACAGAAAAAAGTATATTATGAAAAGACCAAATATCGAGATTTAGCCATTGTCACGCTTTTACTAGGAACTGGCATTCGTGTTTCTGAATGTGTGGGATTGGATATAGATGATATAGACTTTAAAAACGGAGGAATTAAGGTTGTTCGCAAAGGTGGTAACGAAATGGTCGTTTACTTTGGCGAAGAGGTAGAAAAGGCCCTTTTAGATTTTTTAGAAATCAGAAAAAATATTATTCCGATTGCTGGTAATGAAAAGGCCCTTTTTCTTTCTACGCAGCGAAAAAGAATCGGTGTACAAGCGGTTGAAAATTTAGTAAAAAAATATGCACAGCAAATTACCACAACAAAAAAAATCACTCCTCATAAGCTAAGAAGTACGTATGGAACAACCCTATATCAAGAAACCGGCGATATTTACCTGGTTGCTGATGTACTCGGTCATAAAGATGTGAATACCACAAAAAAACATTATGCGGCAATGGACGATGCCAGAAGACGAAAGGCGGCTCAGGTGGTAAAGCTGCGTGAACCATAATAATCTCTCTAATCATACTAATTAATTATTCTTCCGTTTGTTGAAATTATGACAACCTGCCACTGAATCATTTTTTTGCAGTTTTGCAATGCTCTCATCACAGCGTTTTCAATACCGCTGCAGCAAGGGACTTCCATTCGTACAACTGTAACGCTCTTAATACTGTTCTGACTTAAAATTTCTGTGAGTTTCTCAGCATAATCGCCCTCATCGAGCTTTGGACAGCCGATAAGGGTAGTTTTTCCCTCGATAAAATCTTCATAAAAATTTGCATAGGCATAAGCTGTACAGTCGGCAGCAATAAGTAAATTTGCTTCATGAAAATAAGGAGCTTGAAGAGGCACCAACTTAATTTGTAATGGCCATTGATTAAGCTGTTTTTTTGCTTTTTTCTTTTCTATATTGCGCTTTACCTCTGCTTCATTATATTCTAACGCTTCTCGTTCTACAAAAGTAATCGCTTCTGTTGGACAAATAGGCAAACAATCCCCTAACCCGTCACAGTAGTCATCACGTATAAGGACTGCTTTTCCATCAACCATACTAATTGCAGCTTCGTGACAGGCTTTGGCACATAAGCCGCAGCCATTACATTTTTGTGCATCAATTTGAATGATTTTGCGAATCATTATCTCTCCTCCTTTCTTGTCTTAATAATTAATTGTACTATAACNAACTCAAATAGTCTGTTGTAGTTCCAACAAAAAAGAGGTTGTTATGAAAAAATTAGGAGTTTGTTACTGTACCTTGCTGATTGAAACCACCGACTTTTTAATAAATTCTTTAAAAGAAACCGATACTTGGTCAGCTACTTCTTGCACCTCTGTATGTGATAACGGCTCTTCGGTTATGCCGCAAGCCATGTTTGATATGCATGAAATACCACAAACTTTTAAGCCCATATGATTGCCGACAATCGCTTCACAAGCAGTGCTCATACCGACAGCATCACCACCTAATATACGTGACATTCTCACTTCTGCCTTAGATTCGTAAGCCGGTCCTGTGAATTGGACATAAATCCCCTCTTTTAGAGCTATATTTAGCTTAATCGCTTCCTGTCTTATAATTATATTCAAATTCTCATCATAAATTTGACTCATATCAGGAAAACGAGTACCTAACTGTTCTATATTTTCGCCAATTAATGGTGAGGGTACAAAGCTTGCAATTTGATCTGTAATCAACATAAAATCTCCGGGCGTAAAGTTCGTATTCACACCACCGGCAGCATTGGTTAATAATAATACTTTAATGCCCATCAGTTTCATAAGTCTAATTGGTAAAACGACATCACTCATTGGGTAGCCCTCATAAAAGTGAACACGCCCCTGCATAATCACAACCGGAACATCCTCGATATATCCGAAGACAAACCGTCCTTTATGTCCTGCGACCGTTGATGTTGGAAATCCTGTTATGTCACTATAATTCAATGCAGCGACAATGTTTATCTCATCAGCTAATTCACCCAGCCCCGAACCTAAGACGATACCTATCTGAGGAATAAAATCTATTTTTTCTCTCACGCTTTTATAGCATTGTTCCAATTTTTCATATACTTCCTTCATATCCATTACCTCCAATCTATTTTGAACTAATATTTATGTTAAAGTGCTGTTCCCTTAGTTGGAACAAATAAAGAAGACATCTCTATCCCCTCATGCTCCAGTAATTTAATTTTCTTCTCAATTCCTCCGGCATAACCGGTTAAATTGCCATTTTTACCGACTACCCGATGACAGGGAATAATGATGGAAATGGGATTATGTCCGACCGCACCACCAACCGCTTGACTAGACATGCTGGTTTGGCCTAGTTTGACTGCCGCTTTTTTAGCGATTTCGCCATAGGTAGTGATTTCGCCATAAGGGATTTGACATAAAATATCCCAGATAAGTTGACGAAATTCACCGCCGATTGGCGCTAATGGTAACTCTGATATCATTGGCTTTTGATTGGAAAAATAAGAATTCAACCATTTTTTAGTGTGAGTGAATACCGCTAAATCAGATTTTACGGTCATGTCATTGACTATTTTAGCACCATAGTACTTTTGATTATCGTTCCATAGTCCCACAAGATTTTCGCCGTCACTGGCTAGTAAAATGCTCCCTATCGGTGATGAATATTGTGTTGAATAGTACATGATTTTGCCTCCTTTTTCTAAATATTATTTTCTTGGAAATATTGATAAAATAATTCAGCCACATCAAAACTATTTTTCCAGCCATACAGTTTTAAATCAACGCAATTTTCTTTCACCTTTATTTTCTCAGAAATTAAGAGCTGCTTTTGTAAGTGGGGGGTATCAAAAGCCTCTGCGCCTGTTAATTCACCTTTATGATTAACGACTCTATGAGCTGGAATTTCCACATTTCGTATTTTTTTATTTAAAGCATATCCGACTTGACGAGAATTATTTGGAACACCACATAGCATCGCGATTTGTCCATAGGTGGCAACTCTACCATAGGGAATTTGTAGACAAATATATTCTATTCTTTTATAAATATCCATTTATAAGCTCTTCTTTCTTTTATTATAGTAAACGATATTTTTTACTTATACATGAAATAAAGTCTTTCTGATATTTGGTGAAAGATGTAGCCTCGCCTCGGTTGCCGCTTGTATTTCTTGAATTGTAAAGTATGGATTATACTCCAATAACACCAAGCCTTGTGACGTAACTTCTATCACTCCCATTTCCGTAATTATTAAGTTTACACATTTCACTGCGGTGAAAGGTAAGCTGCATTTTTTTAGTATTTTGGGATTGCCGTTTATAGTATGTTCCATTGTTACAATCACTTTTTTAGCACCAACTACTAAATCCATCGCACCACCCATTCCTGGCACTTTTTTACCCGGTATGATCCAATTCGACAAATTCCCCTCTTCATCCACTTCCAATGCCCCAAGAACAGTACAGTCAATATGTCCTCCTCTAATCATTCCAAAAGAGGTTGCGGAATCCATAAAACTGCCACCAATATTTACACTGGAGGGATTTCCGCCAGCATCAACTACGTGCATAGGTTCCTCATTCTCTTTTGGGGGACGTGAACCGGCACCTACAATACCGGGTTCTGATTGAATCACAATTTCCATTTCTGATGAAAGAAAAGTGGGTATCAGAGTTGGCAGACCTATTCCTAAATTCACCACATTTCCAGTGCGAAATTCTTGTGCGGCACGTCTTGCAATAAATTCTTTTATTTGTGCTTTATCCATTGTTTTCGCCTCCTGATACAATATAATCAATGAAAATGCTTGAAGTCACAATATCTTCTGGTACAAGCGTTTTACATTCCACAATTTCTTCTCCCTCAACAATAACAATATCGGCTGCTGTAGCCATTAAAGGATTGAAATTGCGTGAATTTCCTTTATACCATGCATTGCCCATTTTATCGACCTTGCTGGCTGCAATAAGAGCGATATCTGCTCTTAATGGGTAGTGAAGCATATATGACTTTCCATTTATCGGAACTATGCTATGTACAAATTCGCTCTCTTCAACTAACGTTCCAACCCCTGTTGGTGTTAGAACACCGCCTAAACCAGCACCGCCAGCTCGAATCATTTCAGCAAGAGAACCTTGAGGCACTAAAGAAACTTCTAATGTATTTTCATGCATTTGTGTTGCAATTTCTGGATTTAATCCAATGTGACTGGCAATGATTTTTCTGATTTGGCGACGATGAATTAATTTTGCAAGACCATAAAAAGCCTGTCCATCGGGACCGATAGGTTTCCCGCCATCATTACAAATTAAGGTTAAATTCTTCACTTCTGATTTTGATAATGCCTCCACTAACTTATGGGGTGTTCCACAGCCTGCAAATCCTCCGACCATAATTGTTGCCCCATCTTTAATATGACTAATTGCTTCCCAAATGGTTATAATTTTTGCCATTTCCAACCCCACTTTCTATATATTTTCTAAATAATGATAAGATATCTTTAATCCTCGCTTTTTAAATCCAAATAAAATGCTTTATTTCGCTCACATCTCAATGTATTGCCATCATAAACCAACTCCGCCACTTGCAGGGAACTTCGTCTTTGTTCATAATGTTGGTGCGGATTCTCCCCGTTTTTAATTTCTAAAGTCATTTCAGGATGGACAAAGTAAAAAATATATGCTTTATCATCACAAATAAGAACATCGGCATGGCTAGCCATAAAGGTATCATCTGTGCGTTGTCCCGACTCTTTTAAAATATTATCCTTTCGTTCCCAAACACAACTATCCTTTGAGCAGTACACCCCCAGCCCGTCCCAAGGGTCGGTAATCATCCAAAAATATCCTGCCAGTTGAAATACATTCGGCCCCTCATGCGGACAGTCAGTGATTTCGGCTCCTAATACTTGCCAGTTTTCTAAATCATAACTCTTTGCCGCCCATGTATGACTATTATCCCTTTCGTCCTTATACCACATCTTCCAGTAGCCGGACTTCACTTCATATACACAGGCATCAATGACTCTATCAGAAGATAGTTTTATCGCACCTTGATATTCCCAGTTATATAAATCTTGAGAAACGTAATGAATAATCTGACGTTCCCGTTCCCAATTCTCTGGAATCCCTTTGACATAGGAGCAATACATATGATATTTTCCTTTCGCCCAAATTACTTCCGGCGCCCAAAAGGTGTTTTTGCCCTCTTCAAATGCCAATCCTTGTGCAATGCCTTTATAATCCCATTCCCGACCTGCATCTCTTGACACTGTGATGCCAATATCAGTTCCATGCACAAAGGCGACTCCGACATTGGGAGCAAAGGCACGTCTATTAGTATAAAAAATCCACCATTCTTTTTTCTCTCTATTCCATATAATTGTTGGATCTGCAGCACCATCATAGATGGGATCTCTAAATAGCGGCGCTTTTGGTATGAATTTTTCGTTTTTCATTTGACTTCTCCTTTTTGATAGGTCACAATGTTTCATTACGACTTTGGTTCTATTAAAGAAAATTTTATACTGCCAATTTTAAGCCCTGTCTGTCCGAAATATATTTTCAGATATTGGCTTGGAAATTCAAAGGTTCCAACATCATGACTAATTGTCACCCACTCTTTATCAGCTCCTGTTAAGGTTCTGCTAAATGCTTCATGACGTAGATATATTGTAATTGGTAACTGTGCTAGTTCTGATGCTTCAGCCTTTACAGTTATTTCTACACGGTAAGGCCCACTGTCTTTGAAAGTCAACCCAAGCACCTCAGTTTTTCCGCGTATTGCTTTGATATCACTAATATCAAGTTCTGTTTCGCCATAGACTTCTTGATATTTTAAGTTGGAGAAATCCTCTTGTTCCTTATCAATTAGATTTTTTTCCTCAATTATGGCTAACTTCTCAGGATGATAAAAGCGTTCCATCACATTTAAGTTCAATAATGTCCAGCAAATATTTTCAGCACTTTGCAATAATTCTCTTCGTGTGATAACACCTTGCTCCAATCCTGCCTGTGTATTATCTTTCATGCTATTTGCTTTCGCATCTACCACCACCATATATAAATCATTTTGCGCTCTTATCATGAGGTCAGTATTCGTCTTTGCAGGCTCTTTACCCACTTCGTTCATCATTGCCCACCAATCGGTCATCACACTGCCTTTAAAGCCCCATTGCTCTCTTAGTATTGTTGTCAACAAGTCATAATTGCTCGCAGCCCAAATGCCATTGACTGGCCCATACATAGTCATAATTGAAATTGCTTGTCCTTCCTTAACAGCCATTTCAAAGCCTTTTAGATAGATTTCACGCAACGCTCGTTCAGAAACTATTGAATCAGCATAGTTTCTTGAAAATTCTTGATTATTTGCAATGAAATGCTTGATAGTACCGCTAACTTGATATTTATGAAGAGCTTTTAACTGGGCGATTGCCATCTGACCAGTCAAGTACGGATCTTCTGAAAAGTATTCAAAATTTCGGCCATTTAATGGATTGCGGTGAATGTTCATTCCCGGCCCAAGTAACAAATCAATTTTATTTTTTCGTAATTCTAATGCGGTCATCTCAAATAATTGTTCAATCAATTCGGTATTAAAGGTACATGCCATTGCGGTTCCATTTGGCATTGAAAATGCTTTTGTTCCACAATCCATACGAATGCCCGATGGCCCATCCGCACAACAAGCAAGCGGAATGCCAAAAGCCAATAATTCTTCGGTAACACCACCAAATGCTCCGGCAGTTCCTGGTGTCACTTTCGGAGAACACATTCCTTCCCCGCGCGTCATACAAATCAATTCATGTTCGGAAAGCTGTGCCAAAAAGTCAGCCATAGTCGCTTTTTCCATCGCCACATCTTCTAAACGTATTTTACGATCACCACTATATTCTGGATATGCTCGTGTTTCTTTCTTTTTTGCTATCGTATCTGGAGAAATCGGTTGTACAGCAATTAGCTTCATCTCACCATTTTGCATACTCATTCGCGGAAATTCTTTTCTCGGTGCCAAAGCTGTTTCTAAGCGTTCCAATACCATTGTTTCGGTGACACTCATTTTTCCGATTATCATCTGGCTTCTAACACTGTTTCCAGCCGTAAATTCATATTCACCGCTCTCCAGCACAAAGCATGACAGATAACCGGTTACACCGCTGTCATCATAAGAGGCGAAGTTTTTCTTCACGCATGAAAACTCTAAGATTTCACTTTCACCAGACTGTAATTCTCGGGTCTTTTTAAAACCACACAATACCTTCGATGGTTTGCCAAGCTTCCCTTGTGGTGCTGACGCATAAACTTGAACGATTTCTTTTCCTTTATAGCTTCCAGTATTAGTCACCTTTATACGAACGAGAACAGGTCTTTTTCTTCTTGAAAGCCAAATGGCTCGATATTAAAATTTGTATAAGAAAGTCCATATCCAAAAGGATATAATACTTTTTCTGCTGCTACGGTTTCAAAATAACGATAACCAACATAAATATCTTCTGTATAGCAATTCTCAAATTCATTTCCAAAATATGCTGTTGATGGATAATCGGCAATATCCTGTGCAATAGTATCGCTTAACTTTCCAGAAGGTGTCATTTCTCCGGTTAAAACATCAGCAACTCCATTTCCNCCCTCACTGCCGCCTTGCCATGCNTAGAGAACCGCTCCNGGACGATATTTTTGAACCCATTTCATATCAATGATATTGCCAACATTTAACACAATCGCGGTACGCTCAAATATCGCTGAAANATATTCAATCATCGTTTCTTCNATATNGGTTAAAAGAAATCCACCTACCGTTGGATTTGTATCCAAATCTTCTCCTGCCGTTCNGCCAATAATCACTACTGCAATATCACTACTTGCAGCAGCTTTTTCTACCAACGCTTTATCAATCGGCATTTCCACCTGACACCAAGGTTCTTTGCCCCATCCGCCACCTGTATCAAAAGGATTTTCAGCCCCCCATTTTTGATAGATCTCCAACAGTTCTTCATTAATTACGATGTCTTGTTGATTTTGTAATCCCTCCAAAATGCCTACCACATAGCTCGTATTCACTAAACCACCAGAGCCTGTGCCACTCTTATAATAATTTAACTGACTTCGACCAAATATAGAAACTTTCTCGCCTTTCTTGATGGGTAAAGTCTGATTTTCATTTTCTAATAAAACGACCCCTTCTGCGGCAGTTTGTCGGGCTAATGATGCGTATTTTTGCCAATCTAATACATACGTTTTTTGCTGATTCATTTCAGATATCCTCCTTATTATTGGTAATTATGTTATATTTGCATCTTATATATCCTTGATTATATCAGAATTTCTGAACAAATATATGAAAAAAACATATAAAATATTGATTTTTTTGCTCTTTTATCATTTTTTGATAGTAAAAATATGTCATTCCTTATTTTATCAACTCTTTCACTACCTCGCCAGCAATAATCAAGCCCGCTACTGATGGAACAAAAGCATTACTCCCTGGAATTTGGCGGCGACTGGTGCATTTTCGCACTGTTCCAGCAGGACATACACAGTTTACTTTACAGCTTGTCAGCATATCCTCGTGGGGAGTGAGCGGAACTTCTTTTGAATATACTACTTTTAGTTTTGAGATATCCCGTTTTCGAAGTTCTCTTCGCATCACTCTCGCCAGAGGACAAATTGTGGTCTTATAAATATCAGCAATCTCAAGTTCTGCTGGATTCATTTTATTTCCTGCTCCCATTGAACTGATAATCGGAACCCCACATTCTTTTGCCCTACATACGAGCTCAATCTTTCCGGATACAGTATCAATCGCATCTATAATATAATCGTATTGAGATAAATCAATCTGGACGGCGGTTTCTGGTAGGTAAAACATTTTATAAGTATTCACAATCACATCGGGATTAATATCCTGTATACGTTCTTTAGCAATATCAACTTTATACAAACCAACACTTTTTCTGGTGGCATGTATTTGACGGTTTATATTCGTCAGGCACACTTTATCATCATCAACTAAATCTAATCTTCCAACACCGCTTCGAGCAAGTGCTTCAACAGCATAACCACCGACACCGCCAATTCCAAAAACGATAATTTTAGCTTCTGATAATTTTGCCATACCATCTTTCCCCAATAGTAACTCTGTTCTTGAAAACTGATTCATTTTTTATTATCCTCATTTCTATTCGTAATTTTTTTGATGGTACTATTTTCAAAATCATACCATAAATAGGCGGTTTTCTCAACAATCATTCGAGCTTAAATAGATTAAATTTTGCTTGATTTCACTAAAAAAAGAAAGTGCCGGTATTCCTACACTTTCTTTTTCTCCCAATAAAACAATTTTTTTCAATCATATAATCTCTAATTCATGCTCCGAAAAGCATTTTTGACCGCATCTTTATCCCTAAAGAAACCTGCATGATTAAATTCATTTTCTATCGTTATCGTAATCTCATCTCCGGCCTTTAGGATAACTTCGTTTCCCTCAAGTAATACCATCTCACGATTTGCATCCGTAACATAAATGAGATAATCTTTACCGTAGTCCATAGGTACTACTTCCAAGATTTCAATCGTTCTTGATGATTCACCTTTCATATGTAGAGTCATCCAGCCACTCATCTCATTTTTCTTTAAAGCAACACTGCCAAGAATAACATCATTTTCTTTCATATGTAATAAGAAAATTTCTTGATTATTGCCTTTATCATCCACTACTTTTTTTTCTAATCTAATCTTTGCTTGTGACTTATCTGGAATAACAATCGGTTCTTTATTTAAACGAACTGCTTCACTTCGATTAGTTGCGTTATCTTTTGCATAGACGTATAAATCATATTCATTTGCTTCTTTGGGCAGTTCATAATCCGCTAATTTCGTCCAATCGGTTCCATTCTTTGGTGTTTCTATATTTTTAGACTCTTCGAGTTTTACAAATTGGTAGTATACACCATCATACATTGTTTTGCTTTCGTTTAATGTTTCAAGTCCGCTTAAGTCATCATTAGCATCATGACTTACTACTGTTTCCCAACTATCATCGGTAAAACTCACAGTACTAATCGTTGGCACGGTCGAATCGAAACGCATATATTTAGCATCACTTTCAACCGATAATGTTATACTGCTGCTGTCCTTAAGGTAAATAATGCTTGTTGCAGGAATACCATCTTTTGACGTTTCCCAAGTTGTCCATCCTGAAATTTTATCGTTAGTAACAGTTTCATCAATTACATCCTTTGTTACATTAGAGCGACTCGCCTCTGTGCCAGAAATTCTCGTTACCAAATCATAATTACCATTAAATGTGCTGTTCGCTTGAATATCCAAACCATCTCTTCGCCGCGTATCAGCACTTTCATCGACCGACATCCACTCCATATCATAGGGGATATCTGTCCCCGCAAAGTAGATATCTATGTCGGGTCTCCCCTTAGTCGAAACGATTATTTCCTGTGTAAATATAGTCACATCATTTTCATAGTCAGTGACCTCACTACTAACGGTTCCGCTTCCTAATTTGATATAGCGCTCCCCCTCTATTAGGTGACTAATTCCCGATATATCATGTTCCATCTTAAAATGGTTCTTCGGAATAGGCATTTCATTTGACTGTTCTAGTATATTTTGTGTTACCGCCCCAACAACCTCTATCTTAGATGAAAAATTATAATCACTATAAAGTTCTTCTTCTTTGGTTATGAGTGTTCCTGATATCGTTCCGATATTATCTTTATTTTTTGACATCGCAGGTTCTGGTGTTTGTCCATTAACGATAGGAGAAATGTTACTTTCATCTAGTTCTTGTATCTCTTTCCAATAAATGTTTGGATTATTAATTGTTAATCCTTCACTAAGAGCCTGTTCCTGATTAACAACCTTGCCACCTTCTATTACGTCAGTGGGTTCACCCCACTTCAGATATCTAGTCATGGCATTAACCCACTCCCCCTCAGCATTCATATAGTCAAGGACATGCTCTAGCGGCCAATACTCAGTGGCACCTTTTCCTGTTTGACGAATCGCCCAGCGCGCCATTATTGGCTGCCCTTTTACACCGTCGATATACAATTCATAACCTTCATAGTTTGCTAATTGTATCGATTCATATTCATCTAAATCCCATACCACGTATTCAAACTCTGTCGGCAAATTCTCTAAAATGTAATCGCTTGGACTTATATTATCCGGCTTTTCTGACTCAAGTACTATTACAACTGGAAGGAACATCTCTCTACCAAAGGGGTCTTTTAGTGATGATGGTCTCTCTAGCCCATTTAATGCTAAAAAGTTTATTGATCCATTAATAATCCCTTGTATCATGATTGGCATATGTCCTGTTAGGTATTTAATGTCCGGTTCTATTTCTGAAGGAATTGGAGTATTCTCAGCCTCTATTGGCACTGATTGGAAAAAAATGCTGATTATACAAATTACACTGATAAAACTTTTTAATAATTTTGATTTCTTTTTCATTTTGCCCCCCTTCCCTTTTGATGTCGTTTTAAAAAGTAAATACATGCCAATATTCCGATTGTCGCTATTGACATTGACAGAATATATTTTGCAAATGTCGTCATATCTCCCGTCTGAGGGTGTTTGATTATTGGGGGGCTTTGTGGTTGCTCTGGATTCACAATTTCTGTTGCGATAAATTTCCAATCCACCTTTGTTAGTAGTTCACAATACTGCATGCTGGTCTCTTTTGACAATTCCAATTCCACACGAATTTGAGTCTTCATCGCTGCCGTGTACTCACCTAAAAAAACTGCTTTTTGCAAATTATTATCACTATTGTATTGCTCTTTTCCTGAGGCATTCCCATCATAGATTAACGCATCTTTTAGATATACTTTCATGTGAATAAGTTCTAATAACTCTTTTAGCATTTCATCTTGATTTGCTTTGGGTACTACTTGCATATATAGGTCGTAATCATTCTTTGAACGATTTTCTATTGTTAAGATATCGCTATATTGTCCACCGGGTATCATTTCTAAAAAGCTCATAAACCATTTTTGGCCACTGCTGTTTATCGGTGTAAATCGCATCTCATCACCATGTTCTTCAAAGTACAATGTTTTGTCTGGTTTCGACTTCTTAACAACTGGTTTCTGATCTATAGCGACTGTTCCCAAATAGCTCACAACCGCTTGTTCTGTTAATGTATTGCTCACAAAAACTTCTCCTAATGCATCATTTGTAGCTTGCACTGTCCAGGCATTTACTGTTAATAAAAACTTACCATTTTCATAAGAATAAGAGGGATTGGGCAGATATTCTGTAATCCACTTTTGGTCTTCTTTATTATAAATGGTATGTGTTTCCATAGTTGTCGCTTCAATTTGAGGATTTAGCTTTACCGAATCCATCAGCAGCGGAGTCTTTTCATCTGATGCCAACACACCCATATAGTAAAAGGTGAAATTTCCATCTTTGTCTGGTTCTTCATCTAAAAGAAGCCATTTTCCAGCCGCTTCTGCTATCGTATCCACCAGTGGTAAACCCAGTCTTAAAGAATCTACGAATGAAATTCCATTTGATAAAAGTACTACTTCATTTCCCCATGAAATTATTGCTGCATATTCCTGTTCTTTTGCTTTTTTAGTTGTAAAAGTTAAGCCATATGGCTCTCCGGTAATATCGTTTTGCCCTAACCAGTTAAGATTAACCTGTGCTTTAACAAAAACTGGTACTGTTCCATCGTTGGCGATTAAAATATCTTTATTAACACTTTCTCCTGGTAGCCAACCCATTGGTGATGCAAACTCTTCTTCTATTTTGGTGCTATATTTGCCTAGCTGATATTCATTATCTAACCATAATTCTTGCGTCCAAAATGCAAGTGTATTTACAAGCATAAACAAAATGAACATAGCTATTAACACAAATAATAGTCGCCTGTAAAATGGTCTCTCTACTTCTTGCATATGCTCTCTCCCTTTTTGGTTTTCGCTGGACTTAAAATTGAGCATAGAAATAATACTCCACCCAATATAATCATAATTGGTACTTCTCTTGCGTAGCTCCCTATGAAGCCGACATAAGGTATCGCTATTTTCCCTGTTTTTCCTACTACTGCCTCATAAGAAATTGGCTGAACATCTTCTGTTTGATTGTTGTCACCTTTGGTTGTAAATTCTCGATTTTCATTGTCTTTTTGTATAACTCGGTGGGTCGCTAATGCGCCCCCACCGAGTTTAAAGGTAATTGCATCACCTTCTTTAATATCCTCAAAAGATGAAGCTTTATAATATATCATACTCCCCACTGGATAGCTTGGTTCCATACTTCCTGATAACACTACTACTGGTCTATAGCCCGCAATAAATGGCAGTAATGTAATACATGCAGCGATTATTATCATAAGATAGATAACGCCTGATATAATCTTTGAAATAATTGAAATTACTTTTTTCACTATTTTCTCACCTCATTATCCAATGATATTTTCTTATTGTAATTCCCAAGCAGCTACAACGTTTTCATCTATTGCTGGCCAAATTGTGCTAACTGCTTCGGCTGTTGCTTGGCACACTTGAGTCACAATCGTAAGTGTATACTCCGCTGACGCATAGCCTTTTGCATTGGCATTTAATATAGATTCCATTTTTTGATATGTAATATCTTTAGATTCTGGTTTTTCCTTGGTCCATTCGTATGCATCTTCCAGTTCAGTTCTTGCTGTGTCCATCGCTGCCTTTTTATCTGCATCATCTTGGTCTACTAGATAATCGGCTTTTGCTGTATTGTATGCTGCTTCCAGTGATTCGATTTCGCTTATTGCTGTTTTTGAATATTTTTGAACTACTTCATATTTACCCATATCGGTATTTCCAGCTAGTTTAAGAGTGTCTAATAATAATTCTGTAGTATCTCCTGCCTTTAGAGTTGCTGCATAGTAAAACCAGCCATCAGCTCCTTGTGTCCATTTGCCGCTTTCAACACCTAACAAATTTTTATACATAACAGTTTGGTCATCTTCAACAAGTCCATCGTTGTCATCTCCTTGTATCGCTGTGACTTTTTCATCATCCGTTTTAGTTGCTGAAATGATTTCTTTATTAAATGTTCCATCATTATCAACTGAAGCAAAAGCGATAAAGCTATCATCTCCCCGTGTCCATTCTTCTTCTAATTTGACACGAACCACCAAATCATAATCGCCGGTATTTTTAACTCCTACTTCCTTTGTAATCGCTGTTCCTGGCTCTAGTTCTTGGTCTGGTTTGAATTTTTCTATAGTTTCGGCACCATATTCTTTGGTATGTAATTTATTTTCAATTCTGGATTCTGAGTTAAAAAATGCCCATGTTGATGTGATAATTACTAATGCTACCACTCCTACTAATGCTGATTTTCCTCTTTTATTCATTTTCGTCTCCTTCTTTTTATTCATTTATGATTGGTGTTTTTGTATTATCCCAATTACCACCCGCCTCACTTACTGCTTCGGCACGGGCTTCCATCGTTGCTTGATAAGTTTCATAAGTTATTGTCAAACTATAGTTAGCATTTGAATATCCAGCATATTCTGGTTTTATATCGGAAATACTACGTGAATATTTTGCACCATTGGGAACGGGTCCAGTGAATAGTTTCCAACCAGTCGCTGGATCATCTGAAATAGAATTATTAGCTGGTGGTGAATCCATAGTCGTGTAGTATTTAAGTTCTTCTAGTAACCCCATATCTGTATTTTTTGCCAAAATGATGCTTTCTAAAAATAGTTCTGTTCTATCGCCTGGCATTCCTGTTGGTTTTAATGTCGAATTATAATACCAATATCCATCGGTACTGTATATCCATCTATTACTCCCAAGTACCTTGGTTACTACCGAACCGTCATTAAGTGTACTCCCATCTGCGGCATCTAATTGTCCGCTTCCAGCTATAAAATGTACGTTTGTATACTGGTCAATACCATCTGTAGAATTAAGGGTAATAAAGTCATCATTGTCACGTGTCCACTTTTCATCCAGCTTTATACGGACAAGCAACTCCACATTTCCGGTATTTTCCACCAAAACTTCTTTGGTAATTCTCTCGCCTAACTCCCAGTCTTCATTTGGAGTGAACTTTTCAACAATCTGTTCACCACCGTACTTCTTTGTTTTTAAATTATTATCTAGGGCACCTTCAGTATGATAATATGCCCAGATGGAACCAATAGCCGTTAGTGATAAAATAACTGCAATGCCTGCTAGATAACGCCTCATTAATTGCGATTTTTTGGTTTTGTTCATTTTCTCTCCCTTATTTTCAGTCAGATATTCTTAGCGAATTGCCTGAATTTTTCATATCCAATAATTATTCATTCCGTCGAATGTTTTTATTTTATGTCCGCAAAATTCCATTCTGCATCCAAAATATCCACTTGTGAATCTGTAAGTTCAAATGTTGCCATTACAGCCTCTTTAGTCGCTTGTACTGTCTGTGTTGTAATTGTCAGTGTATATTCTGAATCAAGATAACCTATTAATTCATTGCCCTCTATATCCTTTTCATATACAACAGTACTTTTGCTATGTAATACTGGCTTACCATCAAGTTCTTTTGGCATTCCTAGTGCAGGGTCATATAGTTCCCACTTCGTTTCTTTGTTCAACTCCATTTCGGTTGTAACATAATGTAATACTTTTTGTGCTCCGATATCCAGGTCATTTAAAAGTTCTACGCTCTCAAGCCATGAATCGGTTATTTCTCCTTTTGGCAAATTCGTCTTATAATAGAACCAGCCATCTCCACCATTTACCCAATTCTCACTCTCAGAAAAGTTTTTAATAACTACTGAATTATCATTTTCGGTCAATCCGTCATTTGGGGACTCCTGACTTATCACATATACAGCGCCATCAGGCGAAGTTGTTAGTTCTTTGTAAGGTGTTGTCGTTCCTTTACGCACCCATTTTTCATCCATCTTTACACGTATAATAATATCTTGCTCGCCAGTATTTTCTACCTGTACTGTCTTATTCACTTCCACTCCCGGTTGCCATTGTTCTTCTGGTGTGAAATGCTCAATGACTGTTGAACTATACTTTCCACCTGTTTCAAAAGGGTTTTCAATTACATGTGTTTGATTCCAGTAAGCAAGTGAGCCCGCAATAACCCCAACTACTGCCATTGCACTGACTGTTGCTAAAAACCTCTTTGTTTTACTGATTGTTCTCTTTTCTTTCATATTCTCCTCCTGTGCTGTTAATAAGTTAAAAGATTCTATTTTTTCAATAATTACGTTTTTGTAACTACTGTAAAAACCATTTTGAATTGTTTTATCAATACTCTAATCCTGCCATACTAGACCGTTTTCTATGGTAAATGTTTTCCCCCATTTTGCTTGGGTAATCACTGAATCCACATCTAAGGCTTCCATATAAATGACTATTTGATATGTGGCATGGGTAAAATCTTCGACCTGTTTATCATTTGAAAGTCTTGACGAAAATTTGACACTTTCCATCACCGCATCTGTTTCACCACCCGCTGGTAATATTTTTTCATAATAGTACCAGTCATTATCACCGGCAAATTCTGCCCACTCTTTACTCAAGGCCTCAGCCCACTTGATTTCAACAGGTTCTTCAGTAATTGGCTCCAATACCACACCGCTACTGCTTATCCACTGTAACTCTATGCGAAAGCGAATCACTTGGTCACGTTCTCCTTGATTGCCAAACTTTAATTCCTTTTGCTTAGTTTCACCAGCAAGCCAATAATCTTCGGGATTAAACAGTTCTTGCAAATATACGCTCGACCTCTTTGTTGACATGACATTTTCTATGGTTCCGCCACGGTTATTGTAAAACGCGAGTGTTTCCCCCACGGCTATTGCCAGTGTCATAAAGCATATACAGCTCATTATTAATTTTGCTTTTTGTTTCATAATATGTCTCCTCTAATTCCAGATAACATTATCATTTGTTACCGTTGCTTCACGATTAAATGCTTGCTTAAGAGCTAAAATATTTACCGCTGTTTCCTTGCTATATTGCACAACTTCCATAGTAAAGAACAACTGGTAGATAGCATCTTGATATTCCTCTAGCATGCCATTAGAAGCTTCAAATTCAACAGACGCCAAAACTTCGGCGGTTGTGGCATTGCTTTTTAATAGTTTCTTATAGTAATACCATCCATCGGTCCCTAATTGCCATTCATCAGCCCACGCATCGGTCCAATTTAAGGTTGTATATGCAGCATCTGTTTCTAACCATTCATTTGCATTTGACAACCATGTTTCACTAAATGACACTCGAACAAATACCGCTGTTTCACCATTATTTCTGAATTGAATCTTTTTTTCGGTTTCACCACCTAGATTCATTGGCGACCACTGACCAGTGCTTGAGGACATTCCCTTTTCAATAATTTCTCCTGCTACTCGATGGGCCTTTAAACGATTATCTTGGGTGGCATTATGCTGATTGTATGCATAAGTTACTCCACCGCCGCCTATTGTAACCAGCACGATCAGCAGAACACCTAATACCCACCGCCTCTCTTTCCCTAAAAATCCTATTTTTTTCATATTCCATCCCTCCCATACTTCACATTTGTCCGAAATTTCACTATTGTTTTTCTCTTCTTGCTCAGATATAATAATAAATACACTTTATGATTATATATTTATGCTAATACCTAAGGCGAGCTGAATGTCAATACCTTTTTTACAAAAAGATTGATACTGCATTTCCCCATACAAAAACAATAACTATTATTGTTTTTTCGTGATTCAAGCAAATATATGCGGCTTTTTTATCCAAAAAGTTTTAGCCTACTTTAAAGTTAACCTAAAATGGAGACCCGCAAATGGGCCTCTCTTAATCAAAAAGGAGATTTTTATATGAATAGAACAGACCTTTTATCAATAAAGGATTTCTCAAAATTTACCGGCATTAAACAATCCGTTCTTCGCTACTATGATGAAATAGGTTTGTTGAATCCAGCATTACGTGGGGAAAATGGCTACCGTTATTACTCATGTCANCAAATTATTACGGTAAATCTAATCAATGTCCTTGCATCCTTAGATATTCCAAGAAAAAAAATTATTGAACTTGAACAATCACGAACGCCAAAAAGNATCTTGAAATTATTTGCTAATCAAGAAACTATTCTCAACGAACAGCTACGGCAGATATCAAACTCATATTCTATTATCCATACCTTTCGAGATTTAATCGAAGAGGGTCTTTCGGCAGATATTAGTACTATTCAAGAATGTACAGCTAAATCTACACCCATCACCTTAGGACTTACAAATCACTTCCTTGAAAATGAGCAATTTTATCACACGTTCATTGAGTACTGTGCTTATGCGAAAAAATGCGGTGTGAATTTGAGTTATCCGATTGGCGGATATTATAAAAACTTTGGTTCTTTTACGCAATCACCAGCACAGCCCGATAATTTCTTTTCTTTAAATCCATTTGGCAATGCAGAGAAACCTGCGGGCAATTATCTAGTTGGATATGCACAAGGATATTACGGGGAAATGGGTGATGTACCACAACGATTATATGACTATGCCAAGCTACATAATTTAAATTTGACTGGTTCCGTATATGTTATTTATCTACAAGATGAAATTTGCTTGTCAGATACTAAGCAATATCTTGCACAAATTTCAGTGCGCATTAAAAAGTAGTGATGCAAATGAGAGCAAAAGTAATTTTTTAATTACTAAAAAGAGGTAATTTGATAATATCGAATTTTAGCCTCATCAGTAAAAAATATGAACAATCCAGCGTTGTCAATAATACATAACTTCACTGGTATTGTTTGTGTGTGACTCTCATGTTCCTCCTTAAATCAAAAAAAGCCGATTGATTTTCATTTTGAAAACCAATCGGCTATCTAACAAACTCATTAACTCTCTTCATACTTAGCATAATTCTTTTTTCGAGACTCACTCTCTTTACTTATAATTTGCATGACTTTATCAAGTGCAATTAGAAAGATAAAAGAATAATACATAATTGACAGATATTCTTTGTAACTGGCAATCCCCGTTACATTTTTTGCTACACCAAAATATAACAAACGTTCAGCAACAATACAAATTAGATAATAAACATAAAGAATCACTTTTACTGATGGCGTATAAGATATGTTTGCTAAACTCTTTTTCAAATATCGTTTTATAAAACCATCTTTTTTTAGCTTGTGATGCAGCTTTTCAGAAAATCTGCTCAATAATTTTTCTTCAGCTAAAACACAAATGATGAATAAAACATTGCCCACATAAACGATAAATAAATGTCCATTTGCGACCCAATAAATCATGAATGACCCCACTCCCAGACTAAAAAGTTCTACGAGCAAATAAATTGCATATGTAAAACTATGTAATAATTTTTTTCTAATATCTTTCATTAATAACCTCTCCTATGCTTAGATGCTTTGATTTTAATCACTCCAAATTCTTATTTTATAAGAATAGACTAAACTTTACCCTTCTTCTTAGGATACTCCTGAATATGGCTAATGTAGTCAATATTAATAGCTTCTGTCCCTGTCATATTCTTCTGATCCGGCGAAACAATAATCCAGTTATCCTCTATCGACTCAATTATTCCTATTACATTTGCATAATTTTTTTCACTGTATTCTCTTATAAATCATTGTTTATTTATAAGAGAATACACTTATTTTACTTTGATTTTTCCAAAAAGTAAATATAATATTGATACCTGCCTCGATAAATATCAATTCTCTTTTTTGAGGATAATGTTCCAGTATACTCAAGTCATGACAAACGCATGAGTGAATATTTAGAAAGTTTATCAGAATGAAATTTTGCAAAATAGGTTTTTTTCTGTGCGTCTATCATATATAATGAACTTTAAAGTGGAAATGTTTTTTGGATTGTTTTTGTAGAAAAAAATAAGGGTTTGAAACTTTATATAATATGAACAAGTAGCTTTAAACAAAAACAAGCATAAGAATAATTGTGAATATCCAAAATCCAGCATAAAAAATCGGATTGAGCGGGTTTTGTTCATGTTACAATATGTTTAAGCAAGGAAGGGGAATACTATGGAATGGTTACAAGGGATACAAAATGCCGTGCGTTATATCGAGGATAATATCACAGATGAATTGGCTTATGAAGAAATAGCAAAACAAGCATATGTTTCAAGTTTTCATTTTCAGAGAGCGTTTAGTATTATCTGCGGTTTTACGTTGGGCGAGTATATACGCAATCGCAAACTTACTTTAGCTGGTATGGAATTGCTATCAGAGGATAAAAAAATTATAGATATTGCTGTAAAATATGGTTATGAATCCCCAGATAGTTTCACAAAAGCGTTTAGTCGTTTTCATGGAATCGCTCCTTCATTGGCGAGAAAAGAGGGGGTAAAACTAAAATCAGTAGCCCCTTTGAAAATCACATTTAGACTGGAAGGTGGTAATAGTATGGATTACAGAATGGAAAAAAAAGAAGCATTTACAGTTTTTGGTGTTATAAGGGAATTTAATAGCGATTCATCTTATGCAGAAATTCCTAAGTTTTGGGAGGAACATTTCCAAAATGGCGACGGCGAACACGTTATGGGTATGTTTGGAATTTGTTATGGCGATAATCCCACTAGCAAAATGTTCAACTACATGATAGCGGATTGTATTGATGAAAAAAAAGAAATACCAGACGGTTTTGTTACAAAAGAGATTCCCACAAAAACATGGGCAATCTTCCCAATTACAGGAGCAATGCCAAACGCTTTGCAAGAAGTTAATAGCAAAATTTGGAGTGAATGGCTTCCAAACATTCGGGGATATGAACTGGACGGAAATATCAACATTGAAATGTATTCTGATGGCGACCCAAGCAATACTGATTATTATAGTGAAATATGGATACCTGTTAGGAAAATTTGAAGATGATGCATCTATTAGGCTTTTTTAATGTAAACAGGATAAAAAGAGTATAAGTTTTTTCTAATGTTCAAAAAAGAGAGTGTATGGAAATACACTCTCTTTCTCTTTAATTAGTATACCCTAATTTATAAGCAACAAGCAAAGTAGACTACTGTCCTATCTGTTTCGCCACTTCCGCCGCAAAATCTTCTTCTTTCTTCTCAATTCCTTCGCCTGTTTCAAAACGAACAAATCCCTTAATTGCAACATTTGCACCATTTGCTTTTGCTACTTCTTCCACATATTTTCCAACTGTTTGTTTTCCGTCTTCTGCTTTTACATAAACTTGATCTACCAAACAGATTTCTTTTAATTCTTTATTAATACGTCCTTGTACCATACCATCGATAATTTTATCATTTGCGTCTGGTTTCTCGTTCTTCGCTTGCGCTGTTAGAATTTCTTTTTCATGGGCGATGAACTCTTGTGAAATTTCTGCTCTGGTTGTATAAGTAGGTCTGATAGCCGCTACCTGCATCGCTATATTTTTACCCATTTCTACAATCGCTTCGTTCACTACATCAGTATCAAAATTAACTAAAACGCCAATTTTCCCGCCAGCATGGATATAAGTTGCCACATGTCCACTTGCATTTTCTACTTTATCAAATCTTCTAATGCTTAATTTTTCACCGATTACAGAAATTTTTTCAATCAATACATCATTAACGGTTTTACTTGTATCAGCCGCCCAAGCTTCCGCTAAAAATGCATCTATATCGGTTGTACTTGTATTCGCTACTTGATTTGCAACATCCGCTACAAATACTTGGAAAATTTCATTTTTAGCAACAAAATCTGTTTCAGAATTCACTTCAACGATAACACCTTTTTTACCATCGTTTACAACGACCGTTCCAACCATACCTTCAGCGGCAATTCTATCCGCTTTTTTGCTCGCACTTGCAAGCCCTTTTTCTCTTAAAAATTCAATCGCTTTATCAAAATTACCATCTGTTGCGGTCAATGCTTTTTTACAATCCATCATTCCTGCACCAGTTTTTTCTCTTAATTCCTTTACCATTGCTGCGGTAACTGCCATTTTATTTTCCTCCATTATCTATCGGGATTTTCCCCTTTATTTTACATTCTTTTATAAAAATGCTTCAACCTGTATTCTAACAGATTGAAGCATTCATCTTACTTATTTAAAATAGTGAACAGTGCTTCACTAATATTAAGCTTCAACAGCTGCTTCTTCTTCAACAACATCTTCCACTGCTTCTTCCATTTCTGAAACTGGTTCTTCTGCACCTTGATTCGCTTCAATAACAGCATCTGCCATTCTGGAAACAATCAATTTAACAGCTCTGATAGCATCATCATTACCAGGAATTACAAAATCTAATTCTTCTGGATCACAGTTTGTATCAGCGATACCGATTAATGGAATACCTAGTGTATGTGCTTCTTGTACACAGATTCTTTCTTTTTTTGGATCAACAATGAAAATAGCATCTGGTACTTTTTTCATATTTTTAATACCACCAAGATTTCTTGTTAGTTTGTCCATTTCTTTCTTTAATGCGATTACTTCTTTTTTAGGAAGAACTTCAAATGTTCCATCCGCTTCCATCGCTTCAATTTCTTTTAAACGGTTGATACGACTTCTGATTGTTTTAAAGTTGGTCAACATACCGCCTAACCATCTTTCATTTACATAATACATACCACAACGTTCTGCTTCTGATTTGATTGCATCTTGTGCTTGTTTTTTCGTACCAACAAAAAGAATTGTTCCGCCTTCTGCGGCAACGTCTGAAATAGCTTTATACGCTTGATCCACTAATCCAACAGATTTTTGTAAGTCGATGATATAAATACCGTTTCTCTCTGTATAGATGTATTCCGCCATCTTAGGGTTCCATCTTCTTGTTTGATGTCCAAAGTGAACACCTGCTTCAAGTAATTGTTTCATTGAAATAACACTCATGTTTTTTTCTCCTTTTTTGGTTGCTTCTTCCATATGCTTCTCTTCCAAATAAACCTCTCTTTACAAAAGGCACCATGCTTGGAAACCACATATGTGCTTTATTTTTGACCTCTAAAATTATAGCATATAGAAAAATATCATGCAAGTATTTTTTCTCATTCTCACATGATATTTTTCTATATTTTTTCAAGGATAATTCTATTACAAGGTATACCAAATTTTACTGCCCTTTCGGTGTAACCATCTGTTCATAAAAAAACATAGGCATAGCATGATTATGGATATACACATTACCATGATAGGTGTCGATATCAGATCTGATAATCGAATCGTTCCAAGCAATGAACCGATGCCGGTAATAAGTCCTATAAACACCGAAATAGTCGTTGCAAATCCTCTTTTTATCACCTGTGTTTCCGTTTTCCAATCAAATCTTGGCCACTTTAAATTACATATTAATCCGATGTGGGAAATGAACAGGGCATAGGTAAGCGACATCAGCATAGTTAGAAAGATTTCATATATATTTTGTTCAAATCGAATCGCAAGAAAGATATTTCCCAAAAAAGTGATTGGTAAAACAACAATCAAGTTTAATCCTATCTTTCCTTTGAATATTTCCTTTGGTTCAATCGGAAGAACCTTACTGATCCATAGTTTTTTTCCCTCTAAAGAGATGCTACTTGATGTTGTACAGGTCGTAATCGCAAATATTGCGCCCAAAAACGGTATGAATGACCGTATAGCATCTATTGGCATAATTTCCTGCATGACCTCTATCGTCTGATGATTAAAAAAGGTGACGGCAATGGCAAAGATAAGAAACATTATTGGCATCGCAAGGGTATTAAAAACATAAAAAGGAGAGGCGAAATAACGTTTTAACTCTCTTTTTAAAATAGCTTTTTGAACTGTTGCCTCCTGTAAGCTGCCAATTTTATAATTAGACCTTGTTCGCACCCCGCTTAATGAGGTGTTAATCTTAGTATATTTCCATGAAAGAACTACTACAAAAATCAACATAAATAGCATTGAGATAGCGATAAAAAATATGATATTTTTACTCCCAAACGATATAGGGAGGATAATGGATATATCCTATCTATTGTCAGCTCTATTTTATCCAAATTTATATCTGGATTGCCGTTTAAATTAACTATATAAAAACCAATTATTAATATGGTTGTCAATAAATACTGTGCTATCCGCATTTTGCGAAAAAAGGTGGATATGTAAGAAATTATCGCTCCAAGGATACTCGCTAATACAATCGGCACGATTGGAACAAAAATAATCGCAATCAATGTACAAAAATAATACATGCTTCCTTTTTCTGTCACCACTCCATATACCACACTGCCCGGTATTAAAATTAACAAGGCTGTTACTAAATTCATAAAATACAAGACGCCAACTTTACTGATTACAATCAGCTTTGTACTGATTGGCAAAGACATCAGCATATCATAGTCTTTATATCCAAATAAAACCCCTTGCACCTTTAGTATTGTGGTGGTGAATAAAAAGAATACCGCAACAATTAAAAGGAGGCTCGGAAAAATGTGTTCTAACTCCATCGCTTGTAATCCTAAAATCATACCAAAAGAATATGTTCCCGATGTATAGACCAGTAAAAGCCCCAGCCCTAAGGCACAAGCCATGAAGATAAGGCTATTTTTTCTTTTTTGCTTATCCTTAAACTGAAATAGCCGATTAAGTCCATAAAGATTTAACACTTCAATCTTTAATAGTGAAATAAGCTTATTCATAATTCACCCCCTCCAGAAATACCGCTTCTAAACTGCTATCACCAACTACGGTTTGGGTATCACCAGAGGCAATTATTTTTCCGCCTTTAATAATCGCTATCTTATTACATAATTTTTCTGCCACCTCTAAGACATGGGTTGAAAAAAAGATTGCACTGCCATTTTGACAAATTTCATGAAATACGGACTTTAATGATGCTGCCGCTTTTGGGTCAAGGCCAACAAATGGTTCATCCAACACTAAGAGCTTAGGGGTATGCATCAAAGCTGAAATAATCGCTGTCTTTTGTTTCATACCGTGTGAATAAGAAGAAATATAATCACCAAGATTCTTAGTTAATTCAAACATATCAGCGTATTTTGTGATCAATTTTTTTCTTGTTACTTTATCCACTTGATAGATATCCCCGATAAAGTTTAAATATTGAATACCAGTTAGATATTCATACAAATCAGGGTTATCAGGAATGTAAGCTATATCTTTTTTACATTCTAAAGGTTGCTTTTTAATGGATTTTCCATTTATAAAAATTTCTCCTGCTTCAAAATCAAGAGCGCCGACCACACTTTTTATGGTTGTCGTTTTACCAGCACCATTATGCCCTATAAATCCGTAAATATCCCCCGATTCAATTTCAAGATTTAAATTATCTACCGCTTTTTTTCCTGCTTTATATTCTTTAGAAAAATTTTTAATCTTTAACATATTTCGCCCTCTACTTTTTTATTCTTTATTTTTTTCCTTTTCTTCACTGATTCTGTAAGCAAATACTCTATTTGGCCGTTGATTGAGCGAAAATCATCTTCCGACCAACTCGCCAAATCCTCCCATAGCTCGGAAGAAAGCCTTAATAATATTTGTTTTTTTTCTTTCCCTTTCAATACATCACCTGATTTCTAATAGAGAGAACCACTATTTACGATTGGCTGAGCTTCCTTGTTACCACATAATACAACTAACAAATTACTTACCATTGCCGCTTTTCTTTCTTCATCTAGTGTTACAATATCATTTTCATTTAATTTTTCTAATGCCATTTCCACCATTCCAACAGCACCTTCTACAATCAACTGTCTGGCATCTACCACCGCTGAAGCTTGCTGTCTTTGCAGCATTGCCGCCGCAATTTCAGGAGCATAAGCTAAATTAGTAATCCTCGCCTCAATGATTTCTAAACCTGCTACATTCACCTTTTCTTGTATTTCTTCTTTTAGCTTATCAGCAATCTCTTGACTGCTGCCTCTTAATGTCTTTTCATTTTCTGTACCTGAAGTATCATAAGGATATAATCTGACAATATTTCTCAATGCCGAATCACATTGAATTGATAAATATTCTCCATAATTCTCCACATTAAACACTGCTTTTGCAGTATTTACCACTTTCCATATAATCACAATTCCAATAATGATAGGATTTCCTAACTGGTCATTTATTTTTTGCTTTTCATTATTTAGAGTCAATGCTTTTAATGATATCTTTTTCACTCCTAGTCCTGTTGAGATACTGAGTTTCTCGCCAGAAGTAGATATTTCAATTCCCTCTTTTGCGGAACCATCTATTTTGGGAGCTATTCCTGTTACAAATGGATTTACAAAAAAGAATCCAGGGCCTTTTAATGTTCCATAATAAGAGCCAAATAAGGTGAGTACCATAGCTTCATTTGGTTTTAATACCTTTAATCCAGGAAAAGCAATTATCGAACCCGTCATAAGAATGATGCTTTTTGTCAACAAAATACCACCCCAAACCGTATTGCCCTGCTCTAACCAAATAATTGAAACAATCAGTGTTCCGATGCTGATTGTCAATAATACTATCAGTATAAATAGCATTGCTAGGCCTGATTTGTGCTTCCGTGTGATTTCTTTTTCGTGAATATTCTCGCTAATTTGTGTGTGCGTTTTCATTTCATTCATATTTTTCCCTCCAATTCTTTTTTGATATCATTTTGATATCATATTTATATAATAATATTTTTTTCTTTTTTTGTCAACTTCTTCCTCATATTTTTGGTTTATATAACAAAGACCCCTAAATAAATCTGACTAAAAAGTCAACTTATTTAGGGGCAGTTCATTTTACCCTTTTTTATTATTTTTTGAAACAGATAAATACTCATTATCATAACTACACCTTCCAAGACAATTATCACTAAAAAAAGTGTTTCGTCAAGCTGACTATATAATTTTCTATGTATCTGCATATTTTCAAATATCACCGCCGTGATATTGGCTCCAATATGAAATAAAATCGCTCCGACTATACTGCCAGACTCCTCCATAATAAAAATAATCAACAACGATAAAACAAAGGCAAAAATACCTTGTACCACATTTCCATGATAAATACCGAATAGAATGCTGATTAAAAATGCCGCCGCTTTTTTATCTATCATTCCTTTTGCCCGTTGATATAAAATACCGCGAAATAATAACTCCTCGGCCAAAGGAACAAGAACTCCTAATCCAATGATATCCAAGGCGATATTAGAGGTGTATAGTTCACTCAATACTTCTATATAATTGGGGAACAATTTTCCAATATTTGAAATTTCTATTATATTATTAATGCTAATACTTGATATTACAGCGATAAAAAGAATACTGCTAATCAGAAAAATATTAATTTTCTCTTTCCGCTTCTTTTCCCTTTGTTGAATATCCTTTTTATAGAGCATTAGGTATAAAGGGAGGGAACAGGTGGCCGTTCCTGCCGCTATATTATTTTCTAACAAGGCGATTATATTTATAGCGCCGCTTTGTCCATCTATTGCGAACCAGATATTCTTTATGCTAACCAATAGCAGAAGATAAATGTTCCCCACTATTAGGGGAATGCAAATAGGAATGAAGCTTTTTATAATTTTAAAACCGATGGAATTATTTTGATAGTTCACTATTGTTCCTCATATATTCTCTTCTGAGTCTTTTGGCTATATTATTTTTAGGGAAAATTTTATCATCAATCTTATGAACAGGCATAATTCCTAACAAGGAATTTGTTATAAAGATTTCTTCACATTCAAAAATTTCTAAAAGAGGTATTTCTTCCTCTATCACCTCATATTTGGTTATGATATAATCCCTTACCACTCCCGGCAAAAGACCACAATGTATGATGGGAGTACATATCTTCCCTTTTTTTACATAAAATATATTGCTGCTGCTCGTTTCACATACAAAATCTTTACTGTTTACAAAAAGGCTATCATCATAATTATTTTTTATCGCCTTTTCCTTTTCCAATATATTATCGCTATAATTACATGTTTTCAAATATGTCAATGGTGACGTTTCATTTCGTTTTACTGAAGAGGTCAGCAATGAAAAGCCTGTTTTATACATTTCTTCAGTATAGGGATTTTCTCTGGTTGTTATGATGGTGTTTTTTTCGCTCACGATAATCTTTACCGCACCGTTGATGATGTTATTTTTCAAAATAAATGTTTCAATATCTTCAGACTTTATTTTTTTATCTATCCGCATATGCTGCAGCCCTTTTTCCAAGCGTCGCAAATGTGCCTCTAAGAAAAGAGGCTTCTTATTATTTATCGCTATGGTTTCAAACACGCCCATTCCAAACATTAGTCCTTTATCCAATGAAATTTCCATATTTCCCCCTATTTTAAAGCCTCAATAATCGCCTTTGCCTTTTGTAAGGTTTCTTCAAATTCAAAATCTAATTCAGATTCACTGGTGATGCCACCACCGACTCCTAAAAAATATTTGCCATTTTGATATACTGCTGTTCTGATAACTATATTAAAATCACAATTTCCATCTAAAGATAAATAACCTAAGGTTCCGGTATATAAGCCCCTACTGCCTTGTTCTAGTTCTTCAATAATCGCCATTGCCCGCTTTTTTGGCGCACCAGTAATTGAGCCGCCCGGAAACATCGCTTTTATCACATCAATAGTATCATATCCAGCTTCTAATTCCCCCTGTACATTCGCGATTAAATGAAAAACTGTCGCATATTCTTCAATATGAAACAACTCTTCTACTTTCACACTGCTCTTCTTGCTGATTTTATTTAAGTCATTTCGTTCCAAGTCAACAATCATTAATAATTCACTTTTATCCTTTTCAGAATTCTTTAATTCGTCCTTAAGCGCCTTATCTTCTGCTGCTGTTGCCCCTCTTTTTCTGGTTCCTTTGATGGGTCTTGTATCAATCACATTATTCTTCTTTCTCAAAAATCTTTCCGGTGAAGCTGAAATAATCTGAAATCCCTCCCCATCTATATAAGCACCAAAGGGTGATGGATTGATAGTTCTTAACTTTTGATACATATTATAGGGTGATTTATCGCTTTCAAGCAGCAGCTTTTGGGTCATATTGGCGATGTATACATCTCCGGCAAAAATATAATCAATCATCTTTGCAACTGCTTTTTTGTAAGCGTTTGGTTCAAAATTCGACTTGATTTTACCTGATATTCAGTCCGAGTTTCATTTTGAAAATTATCGAGAGTATCTGCTGATTTTATTTTCCCATGAATATCCGCTACTGAAATAGCGGCTTGCTTTAACTTGCCATTTCCGGTGATAAATATCTCATTTGTATGGTTGTCTTGAATGATAAAGTTATCATAAAAAGAAAACATCGCTTCTGGTATCTCTTCAGTAAAACCAACATTATTTTTATGGTAATTCATGTTGTTATACTGATATGAAAAATATCCGATTCCCCCTGATATAATAGGTAAATCGGTATCGTTTTTCTGATATTCCATATGTAATATGTTTTTTAAACCTTGTTCAAACGTTATTTTTATTTTTTTATTATTCCGATATACGATATCATTCACTTTCTTTATAATCATATAAGGATGTAAGCCCAGAATCGAATATCGCCCCAGTTCATTTTTTAAGGAGGAATCTAAAAAGGCAATTCCTTTTTCATCTTTATAGAGGTCAAGTATTCTGTCTATCTTGTATTTCTTTCCGATTGATATTATTTTATTTTCCACTATTTCCCCTCCACATTGAACAAATATGAATAAAATTACTTAATATTTCATGACCATATTCCGTTAATAACGCTTCTGGATGAAATTGCAGGCCATAAAGGGGATATTGTTTGTGTGCGATTGCCATAATCGCCTTATCTTCACTTCTTGCATTTACTACAAACATTCTAGGTAGTGTTTTTTCTTCCACGATTAGAGAGTGATAACGTGTCACTCTTATTAACTTAGGTATATTTGAAAATAAATAGTTCCCGTTGTGCTTTAAAATAGATATCTTCCCGTGCATTGGCTTTTTCCCTTTTTTAATCTTTGCTCCAAACGCCTGTGCTATTGTTTGATGCCCTAGACAAACACCTAAAATGGGGATGTTCTGATAGAAATGTTTGATAACATCTCTTGATATGCCTGAGTCTTCAGGACGCTTTGGCCCCGGTGAAATAATAATTCCTTTGTATTGTTTTGCCTGTATCTCCTCTAATGTAATCTCATCATTTTTCTTTACTTCTATTTCAACACCTAATTCTTTGAAATACATCACTAAGTTGTAGACAAAGGAATCATAATTATCAATCATTAAATACATATTAGAACTATACCTTTCAGTTTTTTTAATCGCTTTTTACACCCAAGCAAATTATTTATTGTATACAATATTTATTTAATTATTTTACCATCTCTTTATCATGATTGCAATGTATTGTCCTACCGAATTTACTCAATAGAGCATCTGATTACAATATTATTGCCTCTTTGCCCAGTGCAAAAAATGGTGTAAAAATAAGCCACCTATCCTTTTAAAAGGACAGACGGCTTATTTTTTTCATTAATATTTATCATAGGTAAAACAAAATTTTAGTAAAAAATCTATTCTAAGAACTTTACAATCAAATCTATTTCTAATTTCCTGCAAATTTATCAATGCTTTTTATATTTAGGGAATAATTATGGTGTTTACTGTATTTACATTAAGTGTCCTAAAAACAAACTAACCAATGCAAAATATATCAAAAGTCCTGTTATATCTT
>JGI994J12354_10000143_pt1 | contig 65744 bp, 57 predicted proteins | sample IntmicLarv3ML3BL_FD_12354 | JGI IMG/M metagenome (IMG submission 12354) | reverse complement strand
CTCATCAGCCACTAGATAAATGTCTGCAATGGTGGCGTCGATCTCATACCGGCTTCCAGGTCCGAGAACATTGGCTGTGGCCGTGCTGGCGAGCGGTCTAACATCTTTCTTGTAGACGCCAGGATTGGTTCTAGCCTCTAATCGGTGTGCTTTTTTGTATTCACGGTCATAAAAATACCGGAATTGGCGGATTGTAGGCCTGTTCGCAGCTTCAACTTGTGGATAATAGCGTTCGAATAGGTCGGAAAAACGCCGGTAGGCAACCGTTGTTTTCAAGCCATTAGGGCTAAGAATGTACTTCTCAATGGTTAGCCGGAATAGGCGTTCAATATCTGGCGTGACTTTGATTCCTTCGCCATCACCAAACTGTCTGGCCCGGCCTATCTTTGCCTGGCCACTTGCTGCTCTAGTTTTTCCTGGCGCACCACTGTTTTTATAGTCAGGCAATAGTGCATTTGGTTTTTGCCCCCGTTGCCAGTAACGTCGTAATAACTTGTAGATAGTCGCTGTTGAAGCAATGCCTGACAGTCTTACTTGTTCAACACGTTGCGCTCGAGTTTTAGGATCGAAACATAGCTCATCCGCAATAATAGACCTAATAGCCAAGAGCCCTCGCTCGCGCTTATTAAAAGCAATTGAGCCAATCAGCGGTTCTTCAAGATCAATTGAAGCAAATGGATCTACATGCCGGAACAGACGTTCTTCGTCCAAGTAAGACATGAGCTCTAACTCAGTTCTACGATCCGGTTGAGCAGTATTCGAATCTAGGCTAATCCACACGATTTCCCCAGGGTTTAGCGCCAGAATACGATATAGTTGTTCATCAAATCGCAGCACCTCATTGATTTGCCACATGAAGCACGGCCTCCATATCATTGAATTGGCAAAAAGTAACTTCTGTTGCTGTGATCGTCCGAAAAACTTTGTGGATATTAAATTTCAGGAAACCATTTGCTATGAGTGTTCGCACATCGCGAAGGGTATCTCCTAATTCCAAGTCGTAGGCGGTATCAATTTGTTTGCAGATATCAATAATCTTGGTCTCAGGCGCTTTGCTGAACGCTTTGTATAGTAAAGGGAGCTGCGTCAGTAATTCTGGTTCGACCAGCCCCTCGGTCTTGGTTGGATACAGCCACTCAATATTCTGTCTTATGACAGGATCAATTTCATGTTCAGTAATCAAGAACCATGGAACTTGTTTTAATTGCCAATAACGTCGTTCCAACTCCAGTTTTTCAATGGTATTCACATCTGCAAACGCTTCTATAGATTTTACCTGGACCGCAAACTGACGATGAAAACCGCTGACTGTATCAATCAAAAAATCCGACGACATGACTTGATCAACACCACGGATAGATGGATGTCGTAACCTGTTTTCAGCGGCAATCACCCGCGTATCCTCGCGTCGAAGCGGAAATTGCTCGCGAATATCTGAAATATTAGGAGCCCACTCAAATACCAGAAATGCCGCAAGTTCAAGATCTGATAATAAATGGTGAATACGACAGGTCTTGTGAGAATAAATCCGGTGCGATCGACCTTCAGACGGCACATCCTGCACATACAACCACGGCTGGTATTGTTTACCAAAACCCTGGCCACGACCGTTTTTAATCCTGCGGATAATCTGATGCTCTGAGAGGGACTGATGAGATTTTGCCATAGAAAAAGTCCAGTACGCTTTTTAATCAGCATAACTGGACCTTTTTCATTTTACAACTTTTTTGATCACTTTATTTCTATTTTGTCACGCATTACATCTTTATTGTGCAATTTATAACTATTTTGTCATCCCACATTATTTCTCAAACAAATTTGTACATCATTCCACAGTTACAGATTTTGCCAGATTTCTAGGCTGATCAACATCGGTTCCTTTGAGCACTGCGACATGGTAAGCCAGAAGCTGCAACGGAACGGATAGCATAAGCGGATCCATATCTTCGTTCAGATTAGGGATTTCGATTACGTCTTCTGCCAGATTGCGCATTCCCTCGTCTCCTTCGCTGCAGAGCGAGATCACCCTGCCGCTACGCGCAATTACTTCTTCTATGTTGGAGAGAGTCTTTTCATACGCGCTGTTGCGCGGGGCCAAAGCCACCACAGGCATATTTTCATCAATCAGGGCTATGGGGCCATGTTTCATCTCTCCCGAGGCGTATCCTTCGGCGTGAATATAGGAAATTTCCTTCAGCTTGAGAGCTCCCTCCAGAGCGATGGGAAAGTTTTTGCCTCGCCCAAGATAAAGGAAATCCCGAGCATTCATATATTTGCGAGCTATTTTTTCCGTTAGGTCATTCAGTTTAAGCACATCTTCCAAAAAGGCCGGAAGGCGCTTGAGCGAGGAAATCATTTCCTTACCTTTATCGGAGGTGATAGAGCCTGTGGCGCACCCCATACGTATTGTGAACAGATAAAGAGCCGTAAGCTGAGTTATAAAAGCTTTTGTTGAAGCTACGCCGATTTCCGGCCCCGCGTGGGTGTAGATAACTTCTCCTGCGCTTCGGGCAATTGAGGAGTCAACGACGTTGCAGATGGCCATTACCATAGCCCCCCTGGATTTTGCCTCGCGCAAGGCCGCAAGGGTGTCTGCGGTTTCTCCGGATTGGGAAATAACCATCATAAGGGTGTCTGCGCTGATAACCGGGTCGCGGTAGCGGAACTCGGATGCAATATCCACTTCGACTGGTATGCGGCAATATCCTTCAAGATAGAATTTGCCCAGAAGAGCCGCGTGCCATGAAGTACCGCAAGCGACTATTACGATACGCTTAACCGACGCCAGCCTGCTGTCGCTCATGGTAAAATCTTCGAGATAGACATCTCCTTTGTCTTCCAGCAATCGACCTGCGATAGTATCGCGGACTGCGCGCGGCTGCTCGTGAATCTCCTTGAGCATAAAATGTTTATAACCGCCTTTTTCGGCCATCAGAGGCGACCAGTCGATATGGCGAGGTTTTTTATCCAACGGAGCGCCGGAGATGGTTGAAAAATGCGCCGCGTCATCGCGGAACACCGCCATTTCCCCGTCCTCCATAAAAACCATTTCTCGCGTGTGAGCCAAAATCGCCGGGATATCGGACGCGACGAAGAATTCTCTGTCGCCCAGTCCAACAACCATTGGAGAACTGAGTTTGGCGGCGATCATAACCCCGGGTTCGAGTTCATTAAGTATGCAGACGGCGTATGCTCCGATGAGGCGCGATAGGGCGTCTCTCACGGCGCTTTCAAAATCCGGCTGAGTTTTAAGCGTCTCTTCGATTAGATGAGATATGGTTTCAGTGTCAGTTTCGCTTTTAAAATGATGCCCAGCTTTTTTTAATTCTTCGCGCAACTGCAGATAGTTTTCGATAATTCCGTTGTGAACCACAATGACGGAACCGGCTTTGTGGGGATGAGCGTTTATCTCGGATGGCCGACCGTGGGTTGCCCATCGGGTATGGCCGATACCAATGGAACCAGACAGAGGCTGATTGTTCAACAGGTTTTCGAGATTGATCAACTTGCCTTCGCTGCGCCGAATAGATGCTACGGAATCATTCAGGGTTGCGATGCCAGCCGAGTCATATCCGCGGTATTCCAACTTTTTCAAGCCGTCAAAAATTATGGGCGTTGCATCTTTTGAACCAATATATCCAACGATTCCACACATTTATATATCTCCTTCATGTTGCCCGCTTTAATGAAAAAGCTTCCGCAGTTTGTTTTTTATAAAATGCGCCGCAGTATCTGGCAAAGAGTTTTGGTTTATGAACACCGAGTTGGAATTTGAGTGGCCAGGATAAATAGGCCCAAGCGAGTAAGCATTTCTGAAAATAACTGGTAATTCACTGGTTTGGTAACATAACAATTACATCCAAGGTCGTAACAATTCTGGATTTCCAAGGGGTCGTCGGTGGTGGTCAACATAATAATCGGAATATATTTTAGCTGCGGATCCGACTTGAGTCGGCGCAGCACTTCCATGCCGCCTACTTTAGGCATGGAAACATCCAGAAGCAGCATATACGGTCTTCCCGGAGAAAAGACAGGTTCGTCGCCCTTTTCCTGCTGGAGCTGGGATTTGTAAAAGAAATCCAAAGTTTGTTGACCATTTTTAAAACGAATGATCTGATGCGTTATCCCTGCTTCCAACAGGTTGTCACAGATCAATTCGGCATGGCCGTCATCGTCCTCTGCTACCAGGACAATGGGAGTTTTGTTTTTGTCAGTTTCCATTTGCGGCTTACCCTTAGTATAACGTGGTTAAATAGGCACTGATTGATAATATAACACACACAAAGCTTGGCAAACCAAAATCATTGCGGTTTTGGTTTTGGCAAAATCACGTAAAATTTTGATCCAATATTCTCCTCAGATTCCACCCATATGTTACCGCCCAGACGGGACGTGATCTGACGGACGATAGTCAGTCCAAGACCTTCGCCTTGCGAATGTTCGGGATGGAGACGCTTGAATATATCCCAGATAGTATCCAACTTGTCATGGGGGATACCAACGCCATTATCTTCGACGCAGTAAAGTATTTCTTCGTCAAATTCTTCGCTGAAAATTTGAATGGACAACGGGCGATCCGGAGAACGATATTTGACAGCATTATCCAGAAGATTGCTAAAAATCTGGTTTACTTGACCAATATCCGCCATGCATGGATCAAGGCGGCCAATATCTATGCGGGCTCCGGCGGTTTCAAGCTGATACGTCATGGAAGAAATAATTTTGCCTATAATCATTTGCATGTCAAGAGTGTCGAAGCAAAGCACTACGCGCCCCAGCCGGGAAAGTCGCAGTAATCCCTTGAGGATCATGTCAATCTTTTCAGCGCCGTCAGTAATAAAAGTCAATGATTTCAGAATATTGCCATGGATGATGTTAAGCGCCATCCGCTTTTGATTTTCAGTGGTTTCAGGGCCTGACAATATTGTTTCAATTTCAGCGCAGCTTTTTGCCAGCTTGCGGCTGAATCCTTGGATATTTACCAACGGTGAACGAAGGTCGTGCGAGGCTATGTATACAATCCCCTCCAGTTCTTTATTCTTTTGGCGTAATTCCATAAGTAGCTGATCGCGTTCTGTTTCAACCTTTTTGCGCGGCGTTATATCTACGATATTTCCCACAACGCCGGCAATATTGCCTTTCATGTCGTCATAGGTCGCTTTATATATGATAATTTCATGATTTTTACCATCGGCGTAACGCACTTGGGATTCAATCGTGCTAACTTCCGGATGTCCATGATTAGTTTGATCTGACATCGCCAGTGATTTTAAAGCTGGCTCGGAAAACAACTCGTTTGCGGTTTTACCGATAATTTCTTCCCTGTCCAGCCCCCAGTCTTCTTCGAAAGCGCGATTGCACCCCAGAAAACGGTTGTTGATGTCCCAATAAAAAATCGGATTAGGTATGGCGTCAATCATCTTTTGGAGTAAACGGAGCTGATTGAGTAGCTCATTCATAAGCTGGTCTCGTTGTTGCTCGGCCTGCTTGCGTTCAATATTTTCTTTCTTCATTTCTTCGTTAAGACGGGTTAATTCTGTGACGCGTTGTCTGTCGCGTTCTTTAAGCTTTTCGCTATGATGCAGGAGACTCCGCAATTTGGCGTCCAGAGTCTTCGCCATGATTTTGAAATTTTCGCATAACTTGTCGATCTCAGCCACTCTGCTTTTAGGTATCTCCGGATTGTCGTCGTCAAGGATGCGATTGGGAAAATCCTCGCTGGCTCTTGACAGGGTTGACAATGGTTCGATCAGGCGACGCGATATGTAAAGCGAAACCATCAAAACTATAGAATTTATACAGAGCGCAAGCACAGGAATGGCGGCATATTCTTTAATCATCAACGCTTGGTAAGGCGCATAGGACGAATCTGCCACAATCGACCAAGGCGAGCCATGAGCCACATCCATAGAAATGCCATAGGATATCTGTTGATTTTGGAACCATGGGGGCCTTGAGGATGCGGCGGATGGCGCGCAACGAAACAGATCGCTTGACGGTACTTTAGTTTGGACTCCGCCAAAGCAAGGTTGGTATTGTTCTTTAATCAGGTCTTTTTTATCGGAGCCGGCGATCATATACCCATTGGCACTCACAATGACAAGACGGTTGAAGTCTTTTTTCTGAGATCTCAGGAGTATATTTGTCAGGTCGTCTTTTGGAATCTTATCCAAAGATAGATTGCCGTTGTTAGGATCGGAATCCGTCTCTGTCTCCTTTTTTGAAAAAGCGGCGGTTTTATAAAGATTTATTCTCAGTTCGTAAACGGCGTTTTTGACGGAACTCTTCAGATCATTGGCTATATCTTCGGTAATTCTCTGATTGTAGTTCTTTTGGTAAATCGCAAGAAAGATGATGGGGGGAATAAGAACGACAGTCATCAGGAGATTGGAAATTAGTTGGCGGATAGGGGTTGGCCCAATTTGGAACTTGGGAGAGAAATTTTTTGTTTCGGGCAGATGAGTTAACGTTATATCGGCAATCAGAGCGTTTGCCGTTCCGGTCATCCAGTAAAAAAGAACAGCCGCTGTTGAGAATTCCGTAGGCATGCGCATAAAGAGCTTAAAAAAAAGCCATGTCAATGGCGCTCCCAAGATTAGCCAATATATGGTGTCGCACAGAACAATATTGTGTTTTTTCTTTTTTGAGAGCAACCAACCCACAAAAAACGGTTCCGCAAGTATCCAGGGCATGACGAATGGATAGCCAAAGAGGACGAGCGGGGCGACTGCGGCGGCCGCTCCGGCCACAATGCCCCAACGGATTCCGAATAGTCGTAATGTTATAAGTACGAAGATACTGCCGAAGAAATAATTGAATTCAAGGATCGAAAAATTAAGGAAGAAATTGCTGGCGAAACTGGCGCAGATCAGCGTGGTAAGCAACAGGACAGGGGCGGGAAGGCCCCTTGTTTCCTCGCTGAGGGTAGTCACAGCGAGGTTCCGCCAAACTCAAACGAGGCAATGAGCGGATCGTTAAAGTCATAATGGATATTATGATGAAAAAAGTTTTCAGCCATGCCAGTGGAATCCAGAAAAAGTAGGGGGATATAGTAAATATATTTATGCGATCACCGCATTAGTGCGTAAATGATAAACAAGATATCGCAATTAACAGATATGCGCCATACTGAATACAATCACGCTTTTCCGTCTGAACAACCAAGGGGTGAACGCGTTTTGCTACGTAACAATGTGTTTTCCCGAAAGATGGGTTTTCTTGACTTTAAAAAAGCCTTTTGTTAGCTTCTGCCTGCGCCCTAGCATACAAACAAATAGGCGCAGTTAAAGATTGCAGCGCGGTCGACCGCATGAATTTTTTCCATTCAATAAACTGAAACGGGACGCCTTTCCGAGGTTATGAGAATATTATTTTAAGAAATTCAGTATGGGTCTGACGTCTTACTTTGCGTCAAAACCTATCCAGGTAGACGAAAATAAATAAACCCCGTAACTGAAGCGATTTTTCTTTGTCAGTTCAAAGCGCGTAAGTAATGGCGGCCTCTTACGCTTCTCATTAGAAACCATATATACTAGACGTAGTATTATGTCAACATCGACAATAAACGGATCTACAAAACAAAAGGGTGGTGACGTGATGATATTTGACAATTTGGAAGCCGGGCCTCTCAGGGCTAACTGTTTTATTTTTGGATGCGCGGAGACCCGCGAGGGTATTGTGATCGACCCAGGCGGAGACGCTGAAAAAATTATAGCAATCGTTGAACAGCTTGGACTCTCCGTTCTACATGTACTAAATACCCATGGGCATTTTGACCATGTTGGAGCCAACCGCGCCGTAAAAGAGCATTTTGGGGCTGATCTTATGATTCACGCGGATGATGCTTCCATGTTGGAGCGCGCTGCGGCAATAGCGCAGAGTTATGGGGTTCCGGGAGAAAGTTCCCCTCAGCCAGACTTGTTTCTTGCTGACGGTATGGAAATATCTTTTGGAAAGCGCCGCATGACGGTGTTGCATACTCCGGGACATAGCAAGGGAGGATGCTGCTTTTATCTTGAGGCCGAGAAAATTGTCATAACCGGCGATACGCTTTTTGCCAACTCAATAGGTCGCACTGATTTTCCGGGCGGTTCGCACCAACAATTGCTGGAATCCGTGCGCGCTAAGCTTTTTACACTACCCGACGACGTGACAGCCTATCCCGGGCACGGTCCGGAAACAACCATTGGTTACGAAAAGCGCTACAACCCGTATTTTTGATTTGTAATCGTGATAGAGCTTTTGAAAGGAATGCGTCATGCTCCGAAATAAAAGGATCATTCTTGGCGTCACGGGAAGTATAGCCGCATATAAATCTGTGGAGCTCCTGCGTTTGTTAACCAAGGCTGGAGCTGACGTGCGCGCCATCATGACCCAAGCGGCGCGGGAATTCGTTAGACCCCTGACCTTTCAAGCCCTTTCGGCCAATTCGGTTCATACGGAGCTTTTCAATCTTGTTTCAGAAAAGGAAATCGGACACATTTCTTTGGCTGATTGGGCGGATCTCGTAATTATCGCTCCGGCAACTGCAAATATAATTGGAAAAATCGCAAATGGCATTGCCGACGATTTGCTTTCCACAGTGGTTATGGCCACAAAAGCTCCAACGCTGATTGCTCCGGCGATGAATGTCAACATGTTCACAAATCCCATATATGAGGATAACGAGAAAAAATTGCGAAGTTTTGGTTATCTCTTTGTTTCTCCAGAAAAGGGAACCCTGGCCTGCGGATGGGAAGGTATGGGAAAGCTGGCCGCTCCGGAAACTATTTTTGAGGCGGTGGTTTCAACTTTGACTGTCAAGGATTTGGCAAACCTTACTATTATGGTGACCGCCGGGCCGACACGGGAGGAGATTGATCCGGTTCGCTTTATAAGCAACTATTCTTCCGGGAAGATGGGTTATGCGTTGGCGCGTAACGCTGTCCTAAGAGGCGCGCGGGTAATTCTTGTCAGCGGCCCGGTGGATCTTGCCACTCCTTTAGGGGTGGAGCTGGTTCGGGTGAGCTCCGCCGAAGAAATGCGGCTAGCAGTGATGAAGAGCGCCAAAACGTGCTCGGTAATTATCAAAGCCGCCGCGGTGGCTGACTATCGTCCCGTGGAGCGTTCTGGCCGTAAGGTTAAGAAAAAAGACGAAAATTTAACGCTTAGTTTAACCCGAAACACCGATATTTTGGCCGAATTGGGAGCGCTTGAACACCCCCCCCTTCTGGTGGGATTTGCCGCTGAAACGGATAATCTTGAACAATACGCGCATAAAAAACTACGTAAGAAAAATTTGGATATGATTGTGGCCAACGAAGTTGGCAAAAGTAATACAGGTTTTAACGCGGAAACCAACCGTGCTACGTTGTATTTCCGAGACGGCCGCAAAACCGAATACTCGCTGATGCCGAAAAACGACTTGGCGACAGTCATATTGGATCATGTCCTTTCGGAGCTTTCTTCGGGCGTTAAGAAAGCGTAACAAGAAAGGCGCAAAAAAGAACGCAGCGTTCGTCAATCCAAACGCCGCATAATTTTTGAACTAGCAGTTGTAGTGTTTTTCAAGAAATATTTTGATTGGTTTCGCGAGAATTTAGAAACTATTACAACTTAGGTAGCGAAAGACAGTTTTCAATTACGATTCATTCCATGTTTCTTTGTGTCGAATACATCCTTCCAGTAATTTTCACGCGTAATAATAGTTTCTTTGTTTGTCTTTGTGTCAAATATTTCTAAAATGGAATATTTGAAATTATTATGAATATAATCTGATCCCTCTTCGTTGATAATTCGTAAAAACTCTTTGTTGCCGCCTGTTAAATTGTTAATGTTGGCGTACTCAGACCAACGCTGCCAGATTCCATCCGTGTTGCCAGACGCAGAACCTATATATAATTTGCCGGTTTTGGTGTCTGTTATCACATAGATACCTTTAACGTTTGATAGTGCTTGTTTCCAGCTTGGTGCTTCGTTATTGATAATGCGTTGCATCTCTTTATGAGGCAGACTCACGTTTTGATATCCTGAAAAATCAGCCAATTTTGTATTCGCTGTTATCTCATAAATCTCCGGATTCAACTGCGATTGCACATTGGCATACAGCCTGTTGTATGAGTTTTGTCCAATGGGCTTGTTAATTTTAACTATTAATCGTTTTCTATATTCTTTATAAATCTCCATAAGCTTTAGACTATAACCAACCTCATCAAAAACTTCAGGCTCTATTTTTTTAACCTCAAAGATTCTTCCAAATATAAAATACTCTGGTCCATACGGATAATACTGAGCAAGGGCAATCAGGTAATCTACGCCATTTAGATTATTGTTTGGTTGTTTTGTTTTCCAGGCGTTCATACTTTCCCAATTTGGGTCATCGTCGTTTAATAGATCCAATGCGCGCTCGCCTGATATTTTATGGCGCATATTAAACTTGACTTTCGCCTTGTCCTCATCAGGAATTTTAATAAAATTTATAAATTCAATCATTGATAGCCTCGTAGTTGTTTGAAGTTATGTGTCAAGCATCAAATCGTTTGCTGTGCAATTCTTCAAGAGCCTCCGGCTGATACATTGCGTTCAGTAATTTCTTTTTCAAGATTTCTACCTGATGCAGACCGGCCTCTTTTGTAATCTTGCCATTTTTATAGAGCAGCCGCAGGTTTCTGCGAAATGTCTCCGCCATGCCTAGGGCGTGTTCGCCAGTGGGTTCGGCCAGCAGTAACTCAGATTCGTCGGGGCGCAGCAAAAAATCCATGACCGCTTCTTCGCTCATCTCCAGATATTCATTTTTATCCGCTTCGGACAGGGCGTAATAGGATGCTTCCGGAAGACTTCGCATGAGAGCCTGCCATTTTTCTAATCTTGATAGAAGCATGATGGAATTAAAAATTTTTTTGTTTACTCCGAATGAAAAGAGGGTCGGAGTTATAATGTTCCTAAGCATGATATCGTTAGCCCGCTGATCCGCCGTGCAGACCGCTCGCGCATGATCCCAGGCGCTTTGCTTTACAAAGGTTTCAAACCGCATCTCCCAGTAGGTGTGTTTCTTTGCCGTCATATTAAATGAAAGCATTATCCTGTACGGAACGAAGTAGTTGTGCGCAACGACATCGGCGGCCAAGTGGCTCAGATATCCAAGGGCGCAAGCGCGTTCGCCGGAGGTCTCAGCGGACAACAAGATTTTTTTACCGACGCTCCAGCGATGGCAATTGAGCAGATAGTGCGTAAACTTTTTGCCCAAGGTGATATCGGCTGCGATGCAACCGTAGAGGTAATCTAGGGGGTGGGCGGCAAGCAGAATGGCCGTTTGCGGAGGTAGTTGTTGTAGATTCGACAGAATATTGAGCCCGATCTGAAGATGAACGCCGCCGCCCCAGGCGTAAGCGGATTTGGGTATCAGAATCAATGCCGAGAAGAGGGCGCAGATGAAAACCATGCAGTTTCCTTTTCAAAAATAGTATGTTTTGACAGAAGGGCAAGACGCCTGATAAAATCACGGTTATGGTATCCCAATTTGTATAATGATTCAACAGGAGCAATTGATAGTGCCGTATGACAGAACTTCATCGTTTGCGCTGGCTTCCGTAATGGAATATTTGTATTTACTTCAGGAAAGCGGCCTTGAGGGAATTCCGGATGATCCGGCAGATGAAACGCCTCATATGCCAAAGAAGATTTTAGGCGACGCGGTTTTTTCTGAACATGGACTTCAGTCAACGGCGAGCGCTCACTTGGAATCGCTTGAAACCATTAGGAAAGATCTGGGTAATTGTCAACGCTGCGATCTGGCAAAGAAGCGTAAAAATTTGGTTTTCGGAGTCGGAAACCCCCATGCTCGGTTGGTGTTTGTGGGAGAAGGTCCAGGGGCGGATGAGGATGCCCAAGGAGAGCCATTTGTCGGCGAAGCCGGGCGGTTGCTGAATCGTCTCATTACGGCCATGGGTTTACAACGCGAAGAAGTCTATATCTGTAATGTGATCAAGTGCCGACCGCCGGGAAACCGTGATCCAAATGCTCTGGAAATCGAAGCCTGTTCTCCTTTTATGCTACGCCAGATTCGGGCCATTGGACCAGATGTGATTGTTGGACTGGGCAAGTTTGCGGTTCAGACCTTGTTGCAAACAAAAGTTCCTATAACCAAATTGCGCGGAACATTCCGCGATTTTTATGGTATTCCGCTGATGCCTACGCTACATCCGTCGTATCTGCTCCGCAGACGTCAAGAAGGGGACATGGACTCATTCTGGCGGGTCTGGGACGATATGACCCAAGTATTGCAACTCCTCAAACTACCGATTCCGGAAAAAATCAGAAAAAACTAGCGTCAATATTATTCCCTATTTCATCGCTATATTAATGAAATAGAGAAGGGGGCATTATTGAGGGATTTCGTTTTTACCAGTGGCATTTTTTTCACTGCCTTGGGATTTTCCCGTAAGCCACCTGCGCGCCACGAACGTGTTACTGCTTTTGGCGTCTTTAGGTATATAATCTGCTGGACGACGTGTTTTCATGATCTTGGTCAGGCGCTTTAGAAGCGGCGTTATTATGACCCCGCCATGACCCTGAGCGGAGCATTTCAAACGACTTTCAATAACGTTGTCCTTGTCAAGGACGATAATCACATGCCCTTGCCAGACGATCAGATCCAGCGGCTCTAGCAAAGCGGCAACTTCCGCCGCGTTTTTCCCGGCAATATAAATTCCATCTCCGAAATTCGCCAGCCATGATGTGTTACGTGGCGTATAGCCATTGGTGGCCGCATAGAGAAGCCCCGAACAGTCCAGTCCCGCCAGAATCAGTTTTTTCTCCCTGGCTAACGAAAAAGCGCCTGAATAATACATGTCTAGAAGTTTGGGTATGCCTTCTTGTACATTTCCACCCCACACATAGGGAGCACCAACGGATTTCCTGAGAGCCGACAGAACCGCTTCAGGATCAGGTGTTGCGGGGCGGTGTTCGGATATTGTATCAGTAATCGTCATGAAACGTCCGTCTACATAAAGAGCGACGCCTGGCGACGTTGGATAGCGGTCATTTTCCACTTGGTATATCACAGTGTTTGCTTGAGAAAATTCGTCAACTATTTTAAACGCTGTCCCTGGCAATGCGATGAATTCCAGTTCGCGCACCTGCCCGCAACGATCCATCTTTAGTTTTCTGCCGTTTTTACCTCCAAAAATATCACGTATTTCCGGCGTGTTGCTAACCGGTGCGGGGCCTAAGGTAATGGCGTAGCGCTCCGCTTGGGCGGGACAAGCGAAAAGGAAGATTGTAGCAGTGATAATGAGTGGCAACAGGCAATTCATTAGACCGCTCCGCGATCACGAAGAGCCTTGCGCAAAAGTTCTTTCTGTGCAGGGGTAAGACGTTGAACAGTCAGCAGTTCTTTTATGGCCCTGGATGACAGCGCAAGCAGGAATAACGTAAACCAAACGCCTGGGGTACGCGGATTTTTCAATATGGCCAGACGGATATTGGGACGATGTTTCCATCGATCGCTACGAGCAACCATGGAAATAGTTTCAGCCGTGGAATGATGCGAGGAAATAAATTGATGTACGGCCCCCTCTCTGAGGCGCGGATTGAAAAGACATATTTCTACTACTGCCGGAGCACCTTCCATTAGCAACGCTTCTATAACAGCTGGCGTACCCCGACGCGCCAGAGTTATCTTTGATCCCAACGGTTGGGTTGGAAGTTGTTGGATAATGCGCCGCTCCGCCAGTACGCGAAGATCAGGAGCTATACCCGGTATGAAGCAAACCTTCAGCAGATCGAAAATATAAAAGCGCGGAAACAGAGTTTGCGCTATATGAATAGGCGTTTCCGGGTGGCAGGCTGTTGCGAAGGCGACTTTATAACTTTCTAAGTGATGCGAGGATCGATAGAGAGAAACTGCGAACTCTCCGCCCAGGCCCTTTCGCTTCAGCATTGTCAGAAGGTGATTTTCGTCCAGAGCCGGATTACGCAGAACGGCCAGCAAAGCTTCATCTTTTAGTTCTTGAAGATATTGAAAAAGCTCTTCCTTGTCGGCTTTCAGAACGTCCTGAATCAACCGAAATCTGTCGAGATCTGTTTCGTTTTTTTGAACCATCTATCTGTCTCGTTATTTTGCCGTAACCCAGTACTGCTCATCACCGGTTGCGCAATACTGCGCTTCATGATAAAAATATTATAATATCATTCATATTTACAGCTTGCCATTGAGAATTTTATCTATGACTTCACGCTTAGATGAACGTGAATGCGAAATTGATGATAAGAGTTTTGCCAAGATCGCCGCTATTCTCGACAGAAAACGCGGTTTTTGCTTAACGGACTATAAAAATGTGAGCATGAAGCGTCGCGTCGCCATTCGGATGCGCGTCACAAATTGTCGGGATGTGTCCGAATATTGCAAGTTACTGTTACGAAAAGGCGAAGAGCCGGATCTGCTTCTTAATACTCTAACTATCCATGTAAGTCACTTTTTCCGCAATCCGTCGTTATTTGACGCGTTGCGAGACCAGATTTTTCCAGAGCTTTTCGCCAAGGCGTTGTCGCGGCCCGACAGTCCTTTGCGTATCTGGTGTATGGGCTGCGCCGGAGGAGAAGAACCCTACAGTCTGGCCATGTTATTAAGAGAATATTTTGCGCCGGAACTTGCGCATGTAAAAGTTTTTATCCGGGGAACAGACATTGACGCTGGCATACTTAGCCGAGCGCGTTTAGGCGAGTATGGCGCGGCGCGTTTAAAAGAAATTCCCCGGCGTTTTTTGGAACGTTATTTCAGGAAACAAGGAAAAAATTTTCAACTGATTCCTGAAATCATAGAAATGGTTACTTTCAACCGAGACACCATAACTCGTTTTTCCCAGTATGAATCCAGTGATTTGATTATGTGTCGCAATACATTGATATATTTTACTCGACCGGAGCAGGAACGGATTCAGGAAGGTATCGCTGATATTCTCCCCCTAGGCGGCGTTCTTGTTCTTGGAAAGTCAGAAACCTTGACAAACAAAGCGCGCACGCGTTTTACTGCGATCTGTCCTGTGGAGCGGGTATACCGCCGGATTGCGTGACATTGTTGCGCTGCGAGATGGAGAGGCAAATCACCGGTCTATTTGTATATTGAATGGAGAAATGGTATGCGTGTTCCCATTGGTTACAAATTTATTCTTGGTTTTATCGTAGTTGTAGCGGTGGTACTTTTTAGCCCTAGTTTGGCCAGACTTTTGGGCTATCCTTACGAGTACAGCAGCATTTTGGGATATGTGGTGGCAATGACCGTTGGCTTGATTCTTGGGTGTACTTTTTCCAAAAAATTCACCGCCAATATTGACAAACTCATGGCCGCCACCGAGTCTATCAGCAAAGGGGATTTAACCCATGATGTGACGCTTTCCCTTACCCATTTCCCCGATGAAACTTATGACTTGGTCAGTCTGATCAACCTGATGCTCCGAAATCTACGCGACCTGATCGGCCATATCAAAACAACCTCTTTTCAACTCACAGAATCCGCTCGAGAAATCAGCTCCACCTCAATGGAAATAAGCGCAACCACAGAAGAGATAACTCAAACAATTGGACAGATTGCCAGAGGTGCGGAAATCCAGGCGGAAATGGTGGAAAAGAACTCTCGCACCATTCATGAAATGGCCGTTTCCATTGATCTTGTAGCCGCGCGAGCCAGGGAAACTGCGGCTGCGGCAAGGGAAACCAGCGCTACGGCGCGACAGGGCGACGCGCTTGCGGCCGATTCCCTGGAAAAAATAAAAATGTTTTTTGAGTATCAAGAAGAAATTGGCGCAAAATTCGGAGATTTCAACGGCAGATTGCAGAAGGTGAGCAAAGTCGCAGTATTTATCGGAGATGTGGCGCGTCAGACAAACTTGCTTGCGCTGAATGCTTCCATTGAGGCGGCCAGGGCCGGCGAGTACGGTAAGGGCTTCGCCGTTGTGGCGGAAGAGGTTCGTAAACTTGCCGACGATTCCTCAGGTTCTGCTTCTGAAATCAACGAAATGATCGAAACTCTTTGCGATGAGAGCCATCGTTTGCAAGATTTCATTTTGGATAGCACCCGCGCTATCAAAGAAGGCAAGAAAAACATTGACGTAACCGCGACGGCTTTTCGGGAAATTCTGAACACTGTTCTTGAAACCGAAAGTAAGGCCACTAGTATTGCCGAACTTGCTCAGATTCAATTGGAAGGCTCGGGCAATATGGTTACGGCGGTGGACGAAATTGCCAAAGTGACGGACAATAACGCCGCCGCTACAGAGCAAGTATCTACGGCTACGGAAGAACAATTGGTGGCAATTCAGGACATGGTTTTATCGACGAAGGAATTGGCGGATCTCGCCGAAAAATTGATCGCCGTGATTGAGCGCTTTAAGGTTCCCGGAGAGGAGCAGCGGCAAACGTGAACTCGAGTGAAACCAAATATCTCCTTTTCACGCTTGCGGGAGATCTGTTTGCTCTTGAGTTGTCTCAGCTGGCCGAAGTTCTAGAACCACAGACCCTGTGCCCTCTTCCGGCTGTTCCGTCCTGCTATNGCGGTGTTATGAATTTTCACGGAGTAATAGTGGCGGTGGTAAATCTGGCGGATTTTCTGGGATTGAGAGACGCTACCAAAACGGAAAAATTTATTGTTCTTCATGAAAGTATAGGGGCTTTGGCTTTTCAAACGGAACGAGTAATCAGGATTGTTCCTGCGGATCAGGTTGAATTTCGAGGAGAAAGAATCCGCTCGTTTGCCAAGGGAACAATTGTGATTCCGGAAGGAGAGGCAATATTACTTGATGCCGGAGCTATAACTGACAGGGCGACGGAAATTATTAATTCAGCGGCGGCTTGTCCGTAAGCATTTCTGGGCGAATTGTGATGAAAATTGGAAAAACCGCCGTATTGCCTTCTAAGTCCCGCCATGCGTCTTTGATCACCGCGCAATTTTGGTATTTATTACAGTCATAATCCGCTCAAGAATTTCAACTTCTCTTGATTTTTTTAACTCACACTCCCAAATTCTTAAAACTGTCCATCCGCGATTCAAAAATAGTGCTGTAACTTCTGCGTCGCGCCGCATATTGCGCTTGCGTTTATTTGTCCAATACTCTGAGTTTGTGCTCGGGCGCGTATTACGGCAATCATGGCCATGCCAAAAACATCCGTCTACAAAGATAGCCGCGCGATTTTCCATGAACACGAAGTCAGGTTTACCGATAACAGGATAGTTGCGCCGCCAACCCTTAATTCCATTTTTTCTGAATATGCTTATTAGCCGAATTTCTGTCGATTTGTTGGCGCTAGAGCGAACTTTACTCATCACGGCGGAGCGAGTTATTTTATCGTAAACGTCAACCATACGTTTTGGGGTATGCGTTTTTTAACGATTGGATAGGTTGTTTTGTCAATCCTGAATTTAGCGCCTTGTATAAATATCGAGAAGCAATAGACGCATAAGGACTCCATTTTGAGCAGATCTCTACAATAGAGTTTCTATCTAAGTTAGCAAAAGGATACATCCAGCAAAAGGCTTGTTGAAACGCTCGATTTTCAAATGGCAATATGTCCTGCCTGTCCAAAACAAAAATTAAATACATTTTTGCCGACCACGACCCTACGCCATGCAGCTTTTTTTAACTCTTTTATAACGTCATTGTCAGTTTTATTAGCCAAAGCAGTGAAAAAATTTGGCGCGTCACAGCATAGTTGCGCAATACCATGAATATATTTTGCTTTAGCGAGCGATAAGCCTGTTTTGCGTAGCTCGCTAATAGATAAAGCGATCAATTTTTCCGGTAAAATATTACCGCCGCAAAGGTTGCATACCCTCGCGGATATTATATCCGCGATCTTATTTGAAAGCATTTGCCCTATAACGGTGTTAATTAAGAACGAGAAGCTAAAGAATAGGACAGATCTCCAAGTTTACAAATCACTGCGTTCAACGCTTCGTCACAGCTACATAAGCAGCGCAAAGACGGTGAGCTCTTGTCGTGGGTGATTACAGTTTTCATAATTTGAGTATCATATAATCAAGATCAAAAACATTAATTATATCGTCATATATGTATGCGCTACCTTATCCTGTATTTTGTTTGTCATTTGACTCGTCTATTTTCGTATAACCTTAATGCGCTCAGCATTTCCGCAGCAACGGCTTTAATGACGGGTACAGCAACGCTATTTCCAATTTGTTTTCTTATGCCAGTATATGGAACAACAATCTTAAATGTATCAGGAAACCCTTGCAATCTTAACAATTCTCGGGCAGACGGCCGCCTTTCGTTATTAATTAAAATATAGTTTGCCGAAGCTCCGGCTCGTAACGCGCAAGAAAAATTATGCGGAGTGACCGAGCCCGCGACATTTTCGTGCGTAATGTACGGTCGCTCAAGCATATGCTTCATGCGCTTGTTTCGGCGATCTTTTATCCGATCGCGCACCCAAAGACGTTTATCTAAATCTTCGTCCGATTCAAGGATGTCGGCAAGTTTCAATTTTTTTGAATCCGGAACAGGAGCAGGGAAATTAAAATCAACATCATCCATGAATCCGCATATGATTATACGTTCTCGCTTCTGCGGAACACCGTAATCAAGGGCGTTTAGAACTTTGGAGTAGACATGATATCCAAGCGCCCTTAAATGCTTTAAAATTATTTTAAGTGTATTTCCTTTGTCGTGCGCTGTTAAGTTACGGACGTTTTCCAGCATAAACGCCGGAGGCGTTTTGGCTTTTAAGATGCGTTCTATATCGAAAAATAGAGTTCCTTGCGTCTCATGATTGAACCCTTCTTTATCGCCTATAATACTAAATGGTTGACATGGAAAGCCGCCGAGCAAAATGTCAAAATCCGGGATTTCGTCGACATCTATTTTAGTAATGTCTCCAAAGGGCGTGTCCCCAAAGTTTGCCGCATATGTCCTGCTTGCCTGCTCGTCCCACTCAGAAGAAAAAACACATTTTCCCCCAACGCTTTCAAAGCCCAGTCTGATGCCGCCTATGCCGGCAAATAGATCAATAAATCTAAATGAATCCCATCGTTTGGCTGGGAGCAGTTTTTTGTGAGTTACTAACATAGTGTCAAAAAGGATATTTGCTTGATTATTGGCGTCTGTTTTTATGCCTGAATTCCCATGGAGGCGTGGGATTGGAAGCGCTCCATAATCCCCTGCGACTGGCGCGCGCTGCTTGTTCCACTTCAATATATTGCGAGGCGTATGGCCCGGCCAGATAGCGACGGTATGCCCAAGCCATTCCCTCTGAAACCATCTCTCGGTTAATATCCCGACCGGCATAGTGGATCACCGCTACTGAACGATTGTATTGATCAGTTTCAATAATCTCCGCAGAAACTTCCTTGCCCATGATTTTGAACATAAGGGTTCGCTTGGCAACAGCTCCGAATGGTTGCCCCGGCGAGTCTTTTTTGGATGTCTCCGGAGCGTCGATCCCGTAAAGTCGAACTTTTAAACGATTTTGTCGGGGAGTCGCTAGCAGTATTGTATCACCGTCGTATACGGCGCGCACCATTCCCTGCACAACTGGGCCGGCGAAAGCTTCTCCGCTTGTAATTAATAGAATCGTCAACAACGGCAAGGATAGCGTTATGATACGGATGTTTTTTAAGAAGTCGTTGAAACGCGCCATGGTTTTCAGAGCAACCCCCCGGAATAATTGAATTCTGTCGTGTCCGGAATTGTGCGGCCAGTTTTGAAAGCGCTCATAATATCTGGCCACAGTTCTCGTTTTGTCTGGCTTAAATCAATGAGATACGAAACGCACCCCATCCGGCGCAGTTCGTTTTTCTTATCGGTGAGAGAAAATGATTGTATTGGCGCGATGGTTCTAAGGCCATCTCTGGTAGTTACTTGATACTCCTCTCCGCGGTCTGATTGCAGGAGAGTATTATTTCTTATGTCTTTCATCTGAACTTTAGTGGTCATGAGCGGCAGGGGCGCATAGATGACGACTCGACGCTTGACCGATAGCTGCGTCATAAGCAGGTCCTCTTGGTTGAGCGCGTCGTCTTCGATGTAAAGAGTTACGCTTTCTGCGCCTAGCTCCGTCCAGGCGAGCATGGCCTGAGTATTGAGGCTGAAACAACGATAGCATGAGGAGATATGGAGACCGTCAAGTTTTTTCAGTAAAAGGAAGTGAGAGATATTAGAGATTTCAAAGCGCCTGAATCCGCAGGCATATAAACGCTTGAGTATGTCGCGGTAGAGCGGGATATCTTGATCGAAAACGATGAATGGCAACTGCCAGATAATCCGGTCTTCAGATCCTCGCATTTTGGTAATAACTGGTGGAAGCTGGTGTATGGCCGCTTTGTTTAATTGCAAAACAGTGTGATCAGCTCCTGACTGAAGCGGAAATCGCCAATCCCGCGCATTGTCCATAATTACGGAAAGGCTTTCCCGGTCGTTGATTACACGAGACGACCCTTCCAGCGGTTTTGCAATATCACTTAGCGCGCTCATCTTTGCGTCTGCAATGCGACCTTTCAAAACGCTGGGCGAAGTCTTGGCGGCAAGTTCGGTATACAACTTGCCGCGGATTTCCCTGAAAGTTGCCGCTGGAATGAGGACTGAAGGAAAATTAGGAGTCTCCAGAGATTTTAGATAGAAAGGAAATTTCCCCGTTTTGGCAAACTGAGTCCGCAGAACAGATAGCATATCGGTAGTTCTTGCCGTTTCCAGCTTCCCCAAAGGGAAGGTCAACTCAACTCGGGAATCCGCTGCGTCAGCGGTAATAAACAGTGACAGATCGTTGTTTTCAAGATATTCCGTTTTGTCAGACGAAATGTTTTCGGACTTAGTAGGCATTGAGGAGGATGTTAGGGATAGACGAAGAGAGCAGGATGTTTTTTCCGCTTCAATCGCGTCAAGTCGACGCAGACAAGCGTTTTCGCTGATAGCGAAAGCGTCTCGCGAGGACACTTTGTAGACGGCGTCTCCCTGAGAGATCTTGAAAGGGGTTTTAACCTCGGTCAGGGTTCCGGGACGAACTTCCATCACCTTTTTTTGATTACGGAAAAGCTCTCGCACAGTCCATGATTGACCGGCCATGTCGCTTTTGGGCTGAACGCGCAGACGGTCGCCCACGCGAACGTGCTCGCGAGTTTCAAAAAAGAAACTATCCCCCCCGATCCCTTTAACCAGGCCCGCAAACCGCCCCGTTCCGCCCTTTTGCCAAGGATTAACAATGTCGTCTGGGCGGCTTGAGGTCAGAAACCCTTTTGTAGGGGTACGTCCAAACGAGTATTTAAGCAGCTCTTTGGCTTCTAAAAGCGTTTCTTTCCGCGAGCGTTCCGGCGCATCCAGAACTAAGCGGTAAGCTTGTACCACGCTGGCCACATATTCTGCGGACTTCATTCTCCCCTCGATCTTCAGGGAGGCGACTCCCGCTTTTATGAGTTCTGGCAATATGTCGATAGCTGATAGATCGTTGGTGGAGAAAAAGTATCCTTGCTTACCCCGATGTTTATAAAGACGGCGACAAGGTTGGGCGCAACGCCCTCGATTGCCGCTGTGCCCTCCCAGATACGAAGAGAAAAAACACTGGCCGGAAACGGAAAAACAGAGCGCGCCGTGGACGAAAACTTCGATTTCAAGAGGGGTGGCGGCGGAAATAGTCGCAATTTCATCAACGTTTAGCTCTCGTGCCATTACTACTCGTTTGAAACCAAGTGTTTCCAAGACTTTGACGCCGGGCGTGTTGTGGATGGTCATCTGTGTTGACGCATGCAGAGGAATGGAGGAAAAGTATCTGCGGACAATACGAGCCACCGCCAAATCTTGCACGATTACGCCGTCAACTCGCATTCCCGCAAGAGCGGCCAAAGTTTCCACTAGCTGGGGCAGTTCTCGCTCTTTTACCAATGTGTTGAGGGTAACATAGATCCGTTTGCCATGGGCGTGAGCATAGGCCAGCATTTTTTCCATTTGGGGCAAAGTAAAATTTTTTGCCCTGGCTCTTGCTGAAAAATCTCGTAGCCCGGCGTAGATGGAGTCGGCGCCTTTTTCCATGGCGGCAAAAAAAGATTCAAGAGAGCCTGCGGGCGATAGTAGCTCCGGTTTTTTGTAAGTTTTTTGCATGCAATAGTCAGAGTTCGAAAGAATTTCCCCTTTTACGCGGCAGGGGATAACTTTAAATGTTTTTCCGCGAGTATTTCTGCGATTTGTACTGCATTAATGGCGCAAAGCCGGATATTGTCGGCCGCCGCCCATAAATTGAGACCATTTGGGATGGATTGGTCTTCCCTTATTCTTCCTACTCCAACCAGGTCTTGCCCGGCGGTTTCCGATATTACTGGATATAGCTGGTTGGCTGGATCATCTAGAAGTTCGCAGCCTAAAGCCTGAGCGATCAATGTTTTGGCTTCCTCCGCGGAGATTTTTTTCTCCGTTTCAATGTTGATCGACTGGCAATAACCGTAAAAAGCCGAAATACGGGCTGCCGTAGCGGCAATTTTCATGTCCGGCCCCAATATCCGGAGGGTTTCGTTCATCAGTTTCGTCTCTTCGCTCGTATATGCGTTGTCATGGAAAGAGCCAACATGGGGCAGACAATTGAAAGCTATGCGATGAGAATATACGTTGCTTTCGGGTATGCGCGCGTTGAGGAGTTCAAACACTTGATTGTGGAGTTCATCGATTGCTCTTTTTCCGCTGCCGGAGACGGATTGATATGTGGAAACCACTATGCGCCTGATATTCCCAAAATCGTGGAGCGGTTTGAGAGCCAATGCCATCAGTATTACGTTGGCGGCGGGAATGGCTATAATTCCTTTTGCGTTGAAACTAGCGATTGCTTCGGGGTTTATGTTTGGGACCACCAGAGGTGCCGCAGGATCCATGCGCCACGCGCTTGACATATCGATGCACACAGCCCCAGATTTCCACGCGTAAGGGCAGAACAGAAGGGATACGCGCCGATCAGCCGAAAAAAAAGCAATATCAATGTCTTTAAATGAATCATGGTTCAGAGCCCCTACTGTTTCGGCATCTTCCTCGGCTCCTGGCGAACCGGACAAGAGACTGATATTACCAGCGGGAAAGCCGCGTTCTTTGAGACATTTGATGATTTGTTCGCCTACAATGGAAGCGGCTCCTACAACGGCAATGTTAAGTTTTTTTTGGGGCATGAACAGGAGAGTCCTCTTATTTGTCCAGTAAAATACGCAGCATGCGACGCAACGGTTCCGCAGCTCCCCACAATAGTTGATCTCCGCATGTGAAAGCGGAAATATATCGGGACCCTAACTTCATCTTACGCACCCGTCCGACGGGTATTTTCAAAGTCCCGGAAACAGCGGCGGGCGTCAATCTAGAGAGGGTTTCCGGCTTGGTGTTTGGTGCCAGATCCACCCACTGATTATCATTCGCAATCAGGTTTTCTATCTCTTCAATGGGGATATCTTTAGTTAGTTTGATGGTCAGAGCTTGGCTGTGGCAGCGCATGGAGCCAACCCGCACGCACAAACCGTCCACTGGAATTGGCGACGCCGACCCCAGAATTTTGTTGGTCTCGACAAAGCCTTTCCACTCCTCACGGCTCTGGCCGTCTTCCACTTCGCTGTCGATCCAAGGCAGCACATTGCCTGCTAGAGGATAGCCGAAGGCTTTTGTGGGAAAGGAGTCATCGCGCATAGTGGCCGTAACCTGGCGATCAATATCCAAGATAGCGGAAGAAGGAGTCGCAAGTTGACTGGCAACGCAATCTCTCAGAGCGCCCATCTGGTTAAGTAGCTCGCGCATGTTTGGAGCTCCCGCGCCAGAGGCTGCCTGGTATGTCATGGAAGAAACCCATTCCACAAGGTCGGCGCGAAAAAGACCGCCCAAAGCCATGAGCATCAAGCTAACGGTGCAGTTACCGCCGATAAAGTCCTTTTGACCATTAGCCAAAGCGGCGTCGATCACATTACGGTTTACAGGATCAAGGATTATGACCGAGCCGGGCTCCATACGCAGTGTGCTGGCCGCGTCGATCCAGTAGCCATTCCAGCCTTGGGCGCGAAGCTCGGCGTGAGCTTTGGCTGTATAACCGCCTCCCTGACAGGTTACGATGATATCTTGTTTTTTCAGCTCTTCAAAATTGTAGGCGTCGATCAGTACGCCTTTGTTCATAGGAGCTGCCTGACCTTGTTGGGAAGTAGTGAAAAAGAGCGGCTCAATACCGTCAAAATCATTTTCCTCTCGCATACGCTGAAGAAGTACCGAACCAACCATGCCACGCCAACCGACCATTCCGACTTTCATCATTGTGTTCCTCTTTGTGAATGAGAATATTGTTCGCGATCAAAACACGGCGCTCCCCGTGCGATTATCATCTTCTTTGCGATGGCTTGTTTTTCTTTCAACAAGAATGGGACGGTTGACACAACCGCCCCGAGTCTTGTTTTGTTCCCGGTTTGGGAATGTTGTTGGCGCTTACGGCGCTACGTTTTTTATTTACCCGCTTTTTCTTTGAGGAGAGTCGCTTTATCAGTTCTCTCCCAGGTAAACTCAGGCAATTCGCGTCCGAAATGACCGTAAGCGGCGGTTTCTTTGTAGATAGGGCGCAATAGGTCAAGCTGCTCAATAATGGCGCGGGGCCGCATGTCGAATATTTCGCGTACAAGTTCGGCAAGACGCGATTCGGGAAGCTTTCCTGTTCCAAAGGTATGCGTCATGACGGAAACAGGCTGCGCCACTCCGATTGCGTATGCGATCTGTACTTCGCAACGGTCGCATAGCCCGGCCGCCACCAGGTTCTTGGCGATATAACGGCTCATATAAGCGGCGGAACGATCAACTTTTGAAGGATCTTTTCCTGAAAACGCGCCGCCGCCGTGGCGTCCCATACCGCCGTAGGTGTCGACAATGATTTTACGTCCAGTTAAACCGCAGTCACCCATGGGGCCGCCCACAACGAAACGTCCCGTAGGATTAATAAAATAGCGCGTAGAGGAATCAAGCAATTCGGCTGGAATAACTTTTTTTACTACTTCTTCAATAATTCCCTCTTCAATCTGCTTGTGGGTTACGTCAGGGTTGTGCTGTGAGGAGACCACTACGGTGTCGATACGTATNGGTTTGCCGTCGGCATATTCAACGGAAACCTGAGATTTAGAGTCAGGGCGCAAAAAATTTAATAGTCCGGATTTGCGGACATCAGCCAGTTTTTTTACCAATTGATGAGATAGCTGAATCGGCATGGGCATTAACTCTGGTGTTTCGTTACACGCATAGCCGAACATCAAACCCTGATCGCCCGCGCCTTGCTCTTTGAAGAGACCAGCGCCTTCGGTTACGCCCTGCGAAATATCCGGGGATTGTTTATCTATGGAAGTCAGCACCGCGCATGTTTCGTAATCAAAACCCATAGCGGAATCATTATAGCCAATTTCTTTGATGGTTTCGCGAACCGTACCTGGAAAATCCACGGTCGCCGATGTGGTTATCTCCCCGGCAACAACTACCATGCCGGTTGTTACCATAGTTTCGCACGCAACTCGGGCTTTGTTGTCCTGCTGGAAAATCGCGTCAAGCACCGCATCCGAAATTTGATCGGCTACTTTGTCGGGGTGTCCTTCGGAAACAGATTCAGAAGTAAAAATATATTTTTCAGCCATAATGTAAAATTCCTCTCGCTTTTTTAATAGGTTGAAGCTGCAGTTTTATAATATGGATTCGGTCTATTTGAAATACGCTTGGCGCATCGGAGCAAGACTATTAACTCTGTAGCTAATCAATTGTTTTGTCAAGAGAAGATCGGCTCTTGGTAGTTTGTGATCATGCTTAAAGCGTCGCATGATTCTAATGTATGGCTCCTTTCCGTCTCAGCAATTCGGCCAGAGTTTCCGCCATGAAGCGGTAACCCTCCGCATTGGGATGCACAATATCGGATTTGAGAGATTGGTTGCTCATGATATGAACAAGCATTTTCTGCTCGCATGGTATGCCCGCTTCTTTGGCAAGCTCGTCGTATAACGTTGGCGGAGTGAGAGATATCCCTATATCCGGAACGGCAATTAGTACCGCCGAAGCGCCCTGTTTTTTTATCAAGTCCAACATGGCTCTCAAATTATCAGTAGTCTGCTTCCTATCAAGGCGTTGCAAGGTGTCGTTGGCCCCAAGGCACAAAATCACAAGGGATGGTTTTTCCCGCTCCATAACTCCCGGCAGTCGATCCAAGCCCTCTGGGGTGACTTCTCCTGGTATGCCAGCATTCACAACTCTGCGTCCGATCAAGGTTGACAGAACGGCTGGATAACTTTTGTCCGGCGCAGCTCCGGTTCCATAGGTCAGACTGTCTCCGTACGCCAAAACTATGCCGTTCTGCGGCAACTCCGGAAGCTTTGGCCCAGAAGAACACGCGGCGAGCTGAAGAAGAGCAAAACCCAGAAAAAATCCATAATATTTCATGATTTCTGTCATCCCCTTCAGTACCGGTAGTGGTCAGCCTTGTATGGGCCTTCTTTTTTTACGCCGATGTAAGCCGCTTGAACGTCTGTCAGCTCGGTCAGCATAGCTCCAAGGTTTTTGAGTTGCAGTCTGGCTACCTTCTCGTCCAGCTCTTTTGGCAGAGTATAAACGCCAATGGGATATTTCTCCGGATTATTAAAAAGCTCAATCTGGGCAAGCGTTTGATTGGCAAAAGAGGAAGACATGACAAACGACGGATGACCAGTGGCGCAACCCAGGTTGACCAGTCGTCCCTCGGCCAGAAGAATAATACGTTTGCCGTTCGGGAAGACTATATGATCCACTTGAGGCTTGATGTTTTCCCAACGGTACGATTTCATTTTTGCAAGTTCAATTTCATTGTCGAAATGGCCAATGTTACAAACGATGGCGTTATGTTTCATGGCTGTCATATGATCATGGGTTATAACGTCAACGTTACCTGTGGTTGTAACGAAAATATCGGCTTTGTCACAGGCATATTCCATGGTCACTACTTTGTATCCTTCCATGGCGGCTTGTAGCGCGCAAATGGGATCAATTTCGGTCACCCATACCTGAGCTTGTAGGCCTCGCATGGCTTGACAACAGCCTTTGCCTACGTCGCCATAACCGCAGATCACGGCTACTTTTCCAGCAACCATTACGTCGGTAGCCCGTTTGATGCCGTCCACTAGCGATTCCCTGCAACCGTAGATATTGTCGAACTTGGATTTGGTAACCGAATCATTAACGTTGATCGCCGGAAATTTCAGAGTTCCTTTTTTGTGCATTTCGTACAATCGATGTACGCCAGTTGTGGTTTCTTCCGTAACGCCTTTGATACAGGCCGCTGTTTTTGAATACCACCCCGATTTTTCCGCGAGTCGTTTTGCGATTGCGCTAAACAGAGCGCGTTCTTCGTCGCAAGTTGGATTTGATATAACCGCCGGGTTGATCTCAGCGTCGCTTCCCAAATGCATAAGCAAGGTCGCGTCGCCGCCGTCATCCAGAATCATGTTGGGAGCTCCGCCGTCATGCCATTCAAAGATGCGGTGGGTGTATTCCCAATATTCATCCAGAGTTTCTCCTTTGTGGGCAAATACAGGAACGCCTGTTGCCGCGATCGCCGCCGCGGCGTGATCTTGGGTGGAGAATATGTTGCATGAAGCCCAACGCACTTCGGCGCCCAGCGCTGTCAGAGTCTCAATCAGCATGGCGGTCTGTATCGTCATATGCAGCGAACCGGCAATGCGCGCGCCTTTAAGAGGTTTAGTGGCGGCAAATTCTTCGCGGATGGCCATGAGGCCGGGCATCTCTGTCTCTGCGATGGCCATTTCTTTACGGCCCCATTCGGCCAAAGAGATGTTTTTAACGTTAAAATCCTGAGGCATATTTTCTCCTTTTTTATCTTTTTTAAAGGTATCTAAACGGCTGGTTTTATCAGCCTAGACGGAACAATTCTTTAAAATAAGACGTCTAAATCATATAATTTTTTTGGTTTTTTTACTTCTCGCTAGAAGTATGCTGTCTTTCCCTGGTTCAATTAGGGTTTCAATTTTGATTGCTTTGAATTCGGCGCTTTTCAACCATTCCAATAATTCATTATGTCCGAAACCAAGCCATTGATCGGCCAGTCGCTCCCGTACCCATTCCTTTTCGTGCCGCGCTAGATCGGCAAGCAACAACAAACCGCCAGGAACTAAAACCCGTTCCAGCTCCTGTAAGACTGTTGGCGGATCAGTGGCGTGGTGCAGCACCATGTTGGCTACGACGCAGTCAACGCTGGCATTACCAAGGGGTAGGCAGCTCATCTCTCCCAGACGTAACTCAACGTTGTTCAGTCCAGACGAGGCGCATCTGCGGCGGGTTTCCTCCAGCATGGCGGGGGAATTGTCGACGCCGATAACCCGTCTACTTTTGCAGGAGAGTTTATGCAATAAGCGGCCGGTACCGATTCCCACCTCAAGAGTCGTGGCGTCGATGGGGATCGCGCTTAGCAAACGATCTAGGTAATTCGGGGTTGGCATCAATTCTTGGAAAAGAGTGTCCCATTGCAGAGCGTAACGGTCAAAAAACTCCTGACTGCGACTGCGGCGTTCTTCCAGAATTCCCGCCAGAGCGGCCAGATCTTCCTCGCGGCTTGGCAAGCGTTCCAATCCTTGCTCTAAAGCCGGGAGCAGGGCGTTGAAAAGAGGGTTGGCGTCTCCTACTCGGTAATAGTTCCAGGTTGCCTGGCGTTTAACGGTCAAGACGCCCGCTTCAGTCAGTATTTTTAAGTGTCGCGAGATTCGGGATTGCCCCATGTTCAACATTCGGGTGAGTTCCTGAACGGTGAATTCACCGCGCATAAGGACGGCAATCAGGCGTAACCGGCAAGGATCGGCTAGAGATTTTAAGAGATCAATCATGTCATATCAGTAAACAGAGTTTTTAAACATCAATTTTTTTTGATATAGCATTTACCGCTTTATTAGGTCAAGGGGGAAAGCGTCGAAACTAACGCGGCTCGCAAAAAAATCTGCGAGCCGTTGTTGAACATAATTCCTTTGAGGCGTTATGAAATGTTGGTGATTATTTACTCTGTTGGTTATTGTTGTCCGAAGAGTTCGTCAAAAATTGCCTGTACAGTTGTTATCCGATCGGATTTCCAGGCGTTGGAACCGCAGAAGATAAGCCCAGTGTCCACTTCTCCGCGTTGAGCGCGATCAAGCGCCCCAATGATGCAAAATCGCTCGCGGCTCTCCTTNTAGGTACATTTTTTAAGGCAGGCCATGCGGCAGACNGCGCCGTGTTTCAGGTCGTACGCCCTGATATTTTTGAAATTCTTCAGTATAACGCGCCCCGGAAGCCCGGCGGGACTCATCATCAAACCGATATCCTCTTTTTTGCTTTCAATATATTGTTGCTTGAAGGTTTCGTCGGCGTCGCATTCCTCCGTACAAACGAAACGGCTGGCCATCTGTACTCCATCAGCCCCTTCGGCCAATGCGCGTTCCAGATCATTCCTATCCCAAACCCCGCCTGCTGCGATGATGGGTATTTCGGCGTTATACTCTGTGCGAAACAGTTCTTTCACTTGGCGTACGGTTTTATACTGATCGTATTCGCCGGTACCAATGTTCTCCATCTTCTCGCCCAGATGTCCGCCGGCTGTATCAGGGTCTTCCACAACAACCGCGTCTGGCAGGCGGTCATAGGTTTTGAACCATTTTTTTGCAATGAGCTGGGCTGCTCGTAGGGAGGAAACTATCGGAATCAGGGCTACTTCGGTGTCATCGGAGACAAGTTCCGGTAAGTTCATGGGTAGCCCCGCTCCGCAGATGATCAGATCAGCTCCTCCCTCAACCGCGGCTTTTGCAAGTTCGCCATAGTCGGAAAGAGCTACCATGATATTGACGCCAATTATACCATTTGGCGCAATTTCACGCGCTTTGCGTATTTCATCCTTGAAAGCCTCGCTGTCAGCGTAAAAATAATTTTTGCCGTTGTAATGCGGACTGTTGGCTCCAATTCCCGCCGCTGCGACAACGCCCACTCCGCCGCATTTAGCCACGTTACCGGCTAGGCGCCCGGCTGAAATACGAACGCCCATACCGCCTTGAATCAGGGGATAACGCACAACATATTTGCCGATTTTGAGTTGTCTTATCATTAAAAAACCCCTTGTATAAATGACAGAAACGGGAACATCATACAGGAGAGAAAATGATATATTGTGTAATAGTTTTGTAAAACCGAATATCAGATCAGCTTGTGACATGCGGTTTTACTTTTTAAAAGGAAAGAGTGGAAAGAATTATTGCGGCAAGCTTGGCCCTTCGCCCGGACCAACGGATTCCACGCGCGGCGTTGCCCCGAAAAGTAAAGATTTCACGAAGTTACGAACATCTCTGGCACTGACCGAAGCCACGCCCTCTAGAATGTTTTTTATTGGTTCCGGAGCTCCAAATAAAGATGTGGAATCCGCTAAACGCCGCACTTGGGAAGAACAATCATCAAGGGACATTAAACATTTGCTACGGATTTGCTCTTTTGATGACATTAGAGTTTCTTCATCCGTTGTCTCGGCACAAAATCGCATAACCTCATTATGACAAACATTAATGGCTTCCTGTGCGCGCGCGGAGCTGGTTCCTGCAAAGATCAGCAAAGCTCCCAGATCACTATAGGACGATATGAAGGAATAGACGGAATACGCCAGCCCCCGTCTTTCTCGTACCTCGCGAAATAGCCTGGAGCTCATGCCGCTGCCCAAAATCTGGTTAAAAACAGCCTGTGCGTACCGATATTCACTGCCAGCGGGAGGCATTTGATATCCCATGAAAAACTGGGTTTGTTCCATAGCGCGTTGATGGTGAAGTTGTTCTCCGAGCGCGGGACTCCAGTCTGGGATCGGCTGCGCCTGAGTAATATTGCCCTGAGGAAGATCCTTAAGAAACTCTTGAGTCAGATCCACTATCATTGCATGTTCCACATTGCCCGCCGCGGCGACAATTGTCGCTTCTGTAAGATATTGGGAACATTTATGTCGTAAAAGAGCGTCGCGCTGAACGGAGCTGATAGACTCTACAGTTCCGAGAACGCTTTGTCCTAAGGGATGGGCTTTGCAAAAGCCCCGGTGGAACTGGTGATAGATAAAGCGGCTCGGATTGTCTTGAATCATGGATATTTCTTGTAATACTACGTCACGCTCTTTTTCAACTTCATTAGGCGGAAAAGTTGCGTTGACGAACATATCCGCCAAGAGTTCGAAGGTTGCCGGAATAGCGGAAGCAAGGGATACGGCGTAGTAAAAAACCTCCTCTTGGCAGGTATAAGCGTTCGCCGAAGCTCCTAAAGCGTCGAATTTCTCCATGATCTGGTCTGCGCTTTGTTTTTTCGTTCCTTTGAAAAGCAGATGCTCGATAAAGTGCGACGCTCCCGCGATATCACTGGTTTCATTGCGCGTACTGCTGTCAATCCGGATGCCGATACTGGCGCTTTGCATGCCGGATATGTTTTGGGTGACAACCCGTATGCCGTTGGCAAGAGTTGTTATGCGTGGAATTGGTAGGGCTGTAGTTTGTGGCATAGTAAATTTTCTCTTATTATTTAGTTTTGGCTTGCGGTGATCATCGAAAATAATTGGAAAGTTTTTCCGAAAGTCGGATCTTATGTTAATGAAAGGTAACGCTAAAGGCAACCCGAATTGAGCAGAATTTATGTTTTATACGGAGAAGCCATTATTTCAGATCTATTATACAGCCTTTTTACAAAGCCAGTTTTAAAGCCCCCGTTGAAGACCAGCGAATCTAATAAATCTCTACCAAATATATATGTAGCCGTACGGTCAAAGCTGTGTCTACTTGACAAAAATAGAGACGCGTTTATTTTTTCGTAAAAGATAAATTTTACAGAAGGGAGTCGATTCATATGTCTACTTGGGATGCATTCAAAAAATTGGACAGCCTGAGAAAGGAAGTTAATGACGCTCTCCTAGGAGCCGGTTTCAACTGACCATTTGGAGAGACCTTTCTTTCTCCAGTAGCGGCGCGGCGTTTTCCTGTGTTTAATCTAACAGCCTTTTCAATTCTTAAATAAATGGTGTTTTAAATAGCAAAACGCCCTTACCATGATCGGTAGGGGCGTTTTGTTTACTCAAAACTTCAAATTTACGAGATCATATTTATTCGCATTTGAAGTTTGCTTCAATACGACGATTTTGCTGTCTGCCCGCTGCGGTCTTGTTGTTGGCAATGGGTTTTGTAGGACCGTAACCTTGGGCGCTGATACGTTCAGGCGTAATATTGAATGTTCTTATGATGTAATTCCGAACGCTGTCAGCGCGACGCTGCGACAGCTTCATGTTATAAGCTCTAGAACCAACGCTATCGGTATGGCCGTCAATTGTGCCCTTGGCGTTGGGGAATGCAGCCAAGAAATCGCCGACTTTTTCCAGTTCATTGTGATACTGAGGCTTGATGTTATGTTTGTTGGTGTCAAACTTGACATTGAGAACAGTGGGTTCGCACATTTTGGTTACAGCTTTTGGGCAACCATCTTTGTCAACTTTTACTCCCTCAGGCGTGCCGGGGCATTTGTCGAGATAGTCAGGCACGCCGTCCTTATCGGAATCCAGCGGACAACCATCTACATCAACTGCCACTCCCAAAGGTGTGCCGGGGCATTTGTCAAGATAGTCAGGTACGCCGTCTTTATCGGAATCCAACGGGCAACCATCCGGATCAACCTTCACTCCCCTGAGTGTGCCAGGGCATTTGTCGAGATAGTCAGGCACGCCGTCCTTGTCGGAATCCAGTGGACAACCATATCTATCTACCCGGACGTCCGGCGGTGTGTTAGGGCAATTATCCGATGAATCAGGCACGCCATCCCCATCGCTGTCGCGATCAGGGGTCACAACCGGTTCAGGAGCTGCTTTCGCTGCCGCAGGAGCTGGTCCGCCAAAAGGAATATAAAGACCCACGGTATACTCAGCCATGTGTTCCATGCGGCCTTCCAAATGGATAATATGACGGGCATCGGCACGCAAAGCTATGTTGTCGTTGAGAAAGTATTTCGCGCCTAAGCCATAATCAGCCATACTTTTGATGCTTGAATTAGAACCGTTAGGTACGGAACCTTTCATGTTGTAACCGCCGCCGCCAACTGCGACATATGGCACAAACTTGTTGTCAGGGAAGAAGTGATAGAGCAGCTCGCCGCCATAACGATAATAGTCTATGTTACGGCCACTTCCTTTGGTTGGTTCGGTGTGGGAATAATCAAATAGGGCCTCGAAACCCAAGGCTTTGGTGAAATTATACCCGACTCGTATGCCGTATACAGGGGCTGTTTCAATGTGTTGAGAACCACCGAAAGTCAGGCCGCCTACTACGGGAGAAACGGACAGATATCCTGCTTTGTTCCCGGCTGAAGCGGCAGTAGCCATAGCCAGCAGGGATGCGGCAATCGCTAGAGAGATTTTCTTCTTCATTTGTTGTTAACCTCCTCCAAAAAAACTTGTTTTGCGAATCTAGTATCACATACTGTAAGCGCTTCGCAAGCAATTTTCTTTTTTTGTAAATATTATTGAATGCTTCTTTTTTTGGATAACGTCCTTGCCTTTTTCAGTTTTTTTGCAGTAGTCTGATTTTAAATGAGATTTAGGTTTGAAACAGGGGAATAAATAAATGTCCAAATGGCAATTCAGGGCGCGCAGAATTAGGGGGAATGAGGTCTTCCGCAAAATGGTCCGCGAGAATTTTTTAACTATTTATGATTTGGTATATCCNATGTTTGTAACCTTTGGTCACAATGTAAAAAAACAGGTTGCCTCTATGCCGAATATCTACCAGCAATCTGTGGAGCATATTGTAGAAGAATGTAAAGAAGTCTACGAATTAGGTATCCCATCAGTATTATTATTCGGCATTCCGGAAAAAAAAGATGCTTTAGGTAGCGACGCTTATAGAGATTCTGGTGTGGTTCAGAAAGCCATCCGAGCCATAAAGAGTGAAGTTCCCAAACTTGCGATAATAACTGATGTTTGTCTTTGCGAATACAGCGATCACGGACACTGCGGAGTGATTGTTGACGGAGAAGTTGATAATGACGCTACATTGGAATTGCTGGCTCGCGTCGCGCTTTCTCATGTTGACGCAGGGGCCGATATGGTTGCGCCTTCGGACATGATGGATGGTCGTGTGGCGGTAATCAGAGGCGAGTTGGACCGCAATGGTTTCAGCGCCATTCCAATTATGAGTTATGCTGTCAAATATATGTCTGGCTATTATAGCCCGTTTCGCGATGCTGCGGAATCGTCCCCTCAGTTTGGGGATCGCCGCGGCTACCAGATGGATCCGGCTAATCGTCTAGAGGCCTTGCGCGAGGCTGAGGCCGATATTGACGAAGGCGCGGACATTATTATGGTTAAACCAGGACTGCCGTATCTGGATATAGTGCGGGATCTGCGCAACAAATTCAATCTACCTCTCGCCGTATACAATGTGTCTGGAGAATACAGCATGGTCAAGGCCGCCGCCGCCAACGGCTGGATTGATGAGAAACGGGTAACGCTGGAAACTCTCACTGGTTTCAAACGAGCGGGCGCAGATATTATCATAACGTATCACGCCAAGGATGTAGCGCGCTGGCTTGCGGGCGGATAGAAGGTCTATTCGTCCAGCCGATCCAGCATTTCTTTTTTGTGTCCCCTGATGGTGCCGCTCTTTGGGCTTTTACCCTTTGAGGGAAGAAGATCTTCTGGCGATCTTTGCGGGAGGTTTTGGTCCGGAAGGCTGGGCAAGTTTGGAAGTTTCAGTCCACTTTTCTTCTCGGCGGGCTTATTGGATGGCGTTACTACGGGTTCAGTTCGGGCTATTACTGACGCTGCCAGTGGAGTGGTTTTTTTAGTTCGGCGAACAACTTTGCGCTGTTTTTGTTTTTGCTTTTGAAAAGTTTTTTGAAGGTTGACTTCGCTCAGTTCGAATGATGTCATGGTATCGCGGGTTGCCAGTACATAAACCTTATTGTCCGAACGCCATACTCTTTTGGCCTGTATTGTTCCGCCGTCTTTGAGGTAGAGCTTTGCCGCCATAGCCGACGTTGCCATTAAGAGAGTTATCAGGGCTGTGCACAGAACATGTTTCATGTGGTTTCCTCCCGTTGCGATGTGAGCGTTGTTGTATCTCGCTTTTTATATGATTTCAATGATTTTTTGATATGTTGGATAATATCAACTGTATTTTGTTAAATAAAGATGTATTTTCTGTCACCAAATATAATCTTTTGCAATGTCGCGTTTATCTTTACCCGACAATATGTGCATTACGCGTATTTGCTTAAGCTTGAGCGATGATAGAACGCCAAGGGGGATATGAATTATTTTTAGATCCATTCTGGAGGCAATCTGCCTGAAAATACTGCGCGGCGGTCTTCCGGCGACATACACAACATGTTTTTCCACAGAATAATCCAGCGCCGCCAGGAGAAGGACTTCCGCCATGGATTTGGCTATACGGTAATTAGGATCAGGCCAGACATCATACATGCGTCGCGGAGGATAAGATAGCATGAAACCGCCATATTCGCAGCGGCAGATGCCAGGGCCCACAATGTTTTCCGCAGGGTTTGTGGCGTAAAACGCCATGTCGGATTCCTGATCGTGTTCTCCTAACCACGTCATGCGATAGGGGTAGCGTTCGTTTTGGCGGCTTTCGTCGAAAATGACAACTAATGATCCTGCCCCGCCCTTTAGCCTCTGCCGTTCTCTAACATAAAGATCCCCGCCATTATGCAGGTTGCGCATTGTTTCTCTGATATCGATCCCATCCAGCGTTTCCCCGCGGAATTTTTCAGTGCGGCTTAATTCTTCGGAAAGCAGCATGCATCCTTTACGCTTCAAAAACTGACCATACTCTTCTATAGCCAGGTCTTCCGGGGGATAGGAGCAAATCAAGGGATCGTCGAAACCCTCCAACCATTCCCCAAGACGTTTTTCTCGTTTGCGTTTAAGAAAACCGAAAGAAGAAAGATCCCGACGGCGTTTTTGACGAGGTCGAAATCGGATTTTGCGCGCGCCGCCCCAGATTTCTTCCGGAGAGATGCGAATGGTGGGAAGATCAGCCGTTTCCGATTGCCACGGATAGCGCGTGGCCAGACGGCAAAGAGCGTAGGCAAAATTATCGTCAATACAGCCGCGAGCCGCAGCCAGCAACTGGAACAGATCTGGCAGCAACATGCCGCTTTCTATGGCTTGGTTGCGCGCAAACCGGAAAAAAATCCTTTTTTGCCAAGTATGTATTTTTTCTCCGGTCTCCGCTTGATAGTGGCGCTTTGTCTCACTAAAAAGATTGTAAATGATACGCTGGCGGTCTGGAAGTCCCCCGTCTAGCTTATGAGCGCAGCGCAAAATGGCATCGTCCAATAACTTTTCTTCGGGGATTTCCCGCTTTCCCCCGTTGATCAGTTCCAGAGCATGAAAACGCTTGCGCAGCCCGGAAACATCTTCAGTTGGTTCGTCAGGGAGAGGGGAGCGCAGGTATTCGTATATTGCGGAGATGAACGGAAACTCGGCTAGAATCTCGCGGCAGGATTCTGGATGCAGATTCCAGGTGATTACGTCGTTACGCCGTATGCGTTCCATTGGAGTNGTCAANTGGGCAGAGAAAAGCTGTTTGATACGCTCCAGATGCGCCATGCCGCATACAAGAAGTATCCGTTCATATTTGCGGCCAAGTTCTGCCAATCGGAACGCCATACCCTGCTCGCGCCGTTTGTCTTCCTGGCATGGTTTTTGATCGCCGCGCGTTTTAAGATATTCTCGATAATATTCCTCCAGACCGATTCGACAAATGCTGTAAGAGTCGGGAAGACCATCGTGATGCGCGGGATACGAGTCTGTGTCCACATCTATGAAATGCAGCTCAGCGGCGTGCTCCAAGGCCAGACGGCTTGCCTCCGTCAAAGGATCCGCCGGTTCTACCAGCAGATACGCGGTATTGCCATCAACGGGGCTGTTTTTCTGTTCAATCTGATAGCTGAGCAGGGATATCTGCGGTAGCCGTTTTACCGCTCGAATAAATGGAATTTTCAAAGTTGGCGGCAGCTCAATGGCGACAGCTTGCGGCTTTACCTTTTTAAAAGCGTCGCGAACGAGATACGCGCATTCCATGCGATAATGCAAGATCGGCAATGCGTGTACCGGCCCGAATGTTTCCAGAAACAAATACTTTGACATGATTAGTCCAAGTAGGTAAGTGCCTCGCTCCCCAGAATGCGCTCCACGGCCAAGGGCAGCATAGACAGGGTGTCTGACTTTCCATGGGCGGACATTTTGAGGGCGTACCGGGCAATGTTGATGCCGTCCCTTACAGAATAGAGCTCGTCCGCCCTATGGGCGCGCTGCAGGAAAGAAACCACGTATTTCAAAATATCGCTTTTGGCAAAAGGAAGGTTTTCTCGTAAAATTATCAATTCTTCGTCTGCTTCAGGGAAATCAACGAATATCTGCGGCTGAAGACGGGAGTGTATGTATTCGGGGACATCAAATGTTGACGAATCCTCGTTCATGGTGACCACGATCCGAAATTCGTTTTTGGCTGGAATGCGAAGTCCGGTCACAATGGATTCCACATAGCGGCGATCGTCAAGTAACGGGGCAAGCGACGCCCATGCTTTTTCGCTCATGCGGTTGCCTTCGTCCAGAATTAGGACGCCCCCGGTAAGCATGGCGGAGACAAGAGACGAGGCCGCGTACCGTATCTGCGAATCGGGGCCGATCACCGGAGCAATAATCAAATCCTCCGGGCGGGTATCCATGGTGGCCTGGAAAAAATACACCGGAAGATTCAGTTTTTTGGCCGCGGCATAGGCCAAGGTGGTTTTGCCTACGCCTGGTTTGCCCACAAGTCGAGGGCTGAAAGGTATATCCCGTTCGTCAATAACCATCCAGGCGGCCAGCAATTGTCTCAGTAATTCTTCTTGACCGACCCATTTCAGATTTAATTCCACAGGGCTTGCCAAGGCAAGCTGTATGCCGTTGAAGGTGATATCTTTCATAGAGTCTCTATCCGCTTGTGATGATGTGTTTTTTGAGGGAAAATAATGACTCGCTCCGTATGATTTCGGCTGTCAATGTCTAGGCTAAAACGTGCCTGAGAGGCGTTTCGGCGTTAGCTTATTATCCAGTTCAGGGTTTTTGGGGTCCTCATCCATATGAAATGATTTGTTTTTAAATATTTTATGAAACTTTACACTATTTTTCCCAGGAAATTCCATTTGATTTTGATTTATATTTAACAATTCCGGGGTTGCGGGCATAGATTCGTTTTTTATATAAAGAGTGTATTTGGTTTGTTAGAGCCGATTTTTGATTTGTGTGGAAAGGCGTCGTATGAAAGCGGTCATCCAGCGTGTTAGCTCGGCAAATGTAAGCGTTGATGGAAACATCGTGGGAGAAATCGGACAGGGACTTTTGGTGTTGTTGGGAGTTGAGAAAGGAGATGACGAGGCTCATTCTCACTGGCTAGCGGAAAAGGTTGTTTCCTTACGGATTTTCAGCGACGAGGCCGGAAAGATGAATCTTTCGCTGAAAGATGTCGGCGGCGGTTTGCTGGCTGTTTCCCAGTTCACTCTGGCGGGTAATTGTTTGAAAGGGAAAAGACCGTCGTTTGACGGAGCGGCTCCGCCTGACGAGGGAAAAAGACTCTATAAGCACTTTATTGAAGCGGCTAGGAACATGGGAGTACCCGTCGCCGCTGGTATTTTTCAAGCTGACATGAAAGTTTCGCTTGTAAATGACGGGCCGGTCACGTTTGTTTTGGAAAGGTGAATAAAACGTCTTTACGTAGCCTGGTTATCAAGTAGTCGATCTAACAGCAAAAGTTCGTCAATGCTTTGAGAAAGATATACCGGGCAACCTTTTTGCTCCGGAATACGCAGATCCACGTTATAACGATCTCCCACAAACAGGGCCTCGTTTGGATAGACTCCTATTTCGTTTAGGATCCATCCCAGCTTTTCTGTATTTGGTTTTGCTATCCAATCGTCATCAATAGTGAATAAAGCAGAAAAGAAACCCTCAATACCAAGAATTTGTATAATTTTTTCAGAAAGTTTGCGACTGTTATTGGTATAAATATATAATTTGAAACGCTTGCTTAAACGCTCCAGTAAATCAACGACCCTGTAATTGCTTGTCAGAAAATCTTCCGGTTGTAAGTTCTCGCCAAAAAACTTATGCATATCCCGTATGTTTCCGCCAAGGCGCGCGCACACCCCGGAAAGAGTCACGACTCCATTTTTTTCTTGCGCCAAACTCTTGCCGCTTTCGGACATCATCCTGCGTGATTCGTCCGAGCTGCTTCCCAACACTCCCGACATATAGGACGCCGCAGCTTGTTTGATGGCGGATGTAAATTCGTCGGAAACATACAGAGTTCCGTCCATGTCAAAGATAATTGCCTTTATCACGATTGCTGAAGGAAAAGGAATTTCGCTTGCTGATAAAATCATAATAGGCACCTCCATTGTGTTATTAACCCGGGGATAAGCGCAGTGGCAAGCGGTGCGCATATTGGTCAAATAACCAAACCCGAGATCTGTCTAAGAATATTTTTTTAAAAGTTTACGTTGTCACGTCTTGTCAAAATTGAAAAACTGATTAAAATAGCAAAGGTTTTATTTTGATAAATCTGTATGAGTCAGCAAAACTACAGAGTTAATTCACCCGGATCTTCAATGGTTTTTTGCTACAGATTTTAGTCCAGCATTTATTGCGGGCATTGATTGATTCTTTCCCGAATGAAGTATAGCCTAATTTAGTCAACGTCTCGCTACACAGATAATAGCCGATTAAAACCGGATATGGAGGCTATTCGCGATATTTATGGAAACCACCGTTGCGCAGCAATGTCGAAAGAGTTACGACCGCATCATGGGGGCTATCCCCTGGATTCTGATCGCGTTAGTTGCGCTTTATATTAAATTTATGCCGGTTTGCCATTCCAGCCGGATATTCCTTGCTATTATCTGTGTATTATTTTTTCTTTATAGCATAAACGCTAGATATAACCTGCTTTTCAGGTCTTCCGAACGCTTCAGGTCATGCGTTGACCTGGTGGTTCTTCTTGCTTACATCGTTGCCGTGTGTTGGCACACAGGCCGTATAAACAGCCCCTTTGTGCCTCTAATATGTTTGGTGTTACTGACCGCCCCTTTTGCCCGAGGGCCGGGAGTAACCCGTTTGATGAGCGTTCTGGCAATCATATCCTGCGTTCTGTTGGCCTCTGACGGATTTTACAGCGTCACTCGTATTATCGAGATTTTTCTCTATGCCCTGACAGCCTGCGCAGGGGTTGCGCTTGCCAGAGAGATGGAGTACGCCCGACGCGAGCTGGAACGACTCTCTCTGACTGACGAGGTTACTGGGCTGAATAATATGCGGAATTTTTTTATTCTTTCCAAAATTCAGGAAAGGTTGGCTAGACGGCACAAACGGAATTTTGCGATATGCATGCTTGACGCCGATGGCCTAAAAGCGATCAACGATCAGTATGGCTATCCGGCTGGCACGGAACTCATTCGCCAGATTGCGGAGATCGTGAAATCCAGTGTTCGTCGTACGGATATCTACGCCCGCTACGGCGGAGACGAGTTTGTTATCATGTTTAACGAAGCGTCCAAGAATGAGATGATCATGACGGTGGAAAAGATCATAGCCCGCGTGGCCGCGACCCCTTTTTATTGGAAAGACGAAGTTTTGACCACGACCATTTCAGCTGGGCTTGCTGAGTTTCCCAGCGACGGGGATGATCTGAAATCCGTCATGGCTAACGCAGATACGGCCATGTACGCTAGTAAGCGCGCCGGCAGGAACCGGTTGACCATATACGGCGAATCTGCGTCGGCTTGACCATAACAAAGAACTCCTGTATAAATTAGCCTTATGGTCAAACACTATAATATAATTATGTTATTTTTGATTGGGGCTTTTTTTGCGCTAACTTCCGCAACGCTGGGATTTGCTGGTCAGGATGGTCAAGAAAATACTTCTGGCGACTCAGATGAACCCTCTGTTGTGACAACGCTTGAGNATCTGGTTGGGAAATCAAGCCATCGCGGCCCGCTGGAGGGTATGGCCACATATTACGCAAAACGTTTTGAAGGCCGTAAAACCGCNTCAGGACATCGTTACAACTCAGAAAAAATGACCGCTGCCCATTACACCCTGCCTCTCGGTACGGTTGTGCGGGTTGTTAACCCCGCTACGCAACAGGAAGTGCATGTTACTATTAACGATCGTTGCGCCCGGAGATCGTTTAACCTAATCGACCTTTCTCGCGCCGCTGCAAAGAAAATCGGACTTCTTGAGAAAGGGATAATGAAAGTTATCATAATTCCCCTGCTTGAAAGACCGATATAACGCGTTTTTTCAGAAGGTGCCTCATGTCCTTCTTCCTTTCTCTTTCGCTCCCTTCTGCTAGAAACGCCGCGTATTGCGAGTATACGCGGGAAAAACTATCATTAGATTCGCCTATATAAAAAGCGGGAATACCTCCTCAGTCGCTTTGTTGGCGCCCCATGATTTTGTTAATATTTTTTATTTTTACCGTATTTGTAGAGTATAATGTCCATCTCAGATGAGTTCGAAAGATTCCGTTAGTTTATAAAGGGGGTTTTTATGAACAGAAGAAAGTTTTTAAAGTCTGTCGCGGCTGGCATGACGGTGATAGCCGCGTCCGCGAAACTACCTAAACTTGCATTTTCTCAAACAGCTAATAATTCTGTTCCCGATCTTGTGGGGGTTCGCAATGGCGATCCGGTTTCCATGTTCCGCAAGGGCATAGACGCTTTGGGAGGCATGAAAAAGTTTGTTAAGCCCGGTCAGAAAGTTATCATAAAACCCAACGCTTCTTTTGATTGCGTTCCCGAGCGCGGATCAAACACCAACCCCGACCTTGTGGCTGAAATTGTTCGTCAGGCAAAAGCCGCGGGAGCCTCGCAGGTGAGCGTTTTTGACCACACGTTGAACGAATGGCGTGCGTCTTATAAGAATAGCGGTATACAAAGCGCCGTGGAAAAAGCCGGCGGAAAAATGCTTCCAGCTAACGACGAAAAATTTTACGGGCATATGTCGCGTCCACAGGCTAAAAAGCTTAAAGAAACAGATTTGTTTAAACCGCTGCTTGAGGCGGATGTTTTCATAAACGTACCGGTTTTGAAAAACCATGGCGGGGCAAAAATGTCATGCGCCATAAAAAATCTTATGGGCGTTGTCTGGGAACGGCGCTCCTGGCACGGAAGCGATTTGAATCAATGCATAGCCGAGGCGCTTTATTATAAAGTTCCAGACCTGAACGTGATAGACGCATATCGTGTTTTGCGTCAGAATGGGCCGCGCGGCGTTTCAGTCGCCGACGTTGATTTGAAAAAATATTTGATAATTTCAAAGGATATCGTTGCGGCAGATACGGCCGCTTTGGGAGTTATTGGGTATAATTTAAATCAGGTGCCTTACATAAAAATCGCAGGCGATTTGGGTTTTGGACAGTACGATTTGTCAAAATTGAAGGTTGCGCGTTTGAATGTTTAAAAAGAGTAAAGCGTGAAGATAAAAGCAACTTCCATACTGGTCGTTATTAAAACATTCTCTTTTGCGCTTGCTTGCGGCGCATTTCTTTTTGCGGGAGTAAAGCTTTCCTGGTGGTCTTCTTTGCAAGCCGGTCCCGCATTGGTAAGACTTTTAACGTCCTATGCGTTGTCGTCGGCGTTTGTTGTAGTGGGGCTTTTAATTTTGGCGTTTTTGTTCGGGCGTTTTTACTGTTCTTTTATGTGTCCTCTTGGAATTTTACAGGACGCGATAAATTTTTTCAGCCCGAGAAAAAAGAAACGTTACGAATATAATATCAAAAAAACGCGTTATGTCGTCGCGCTAATTTCTTTTGCGGCTCTTGCTGCCGGATGCGCGACGGGCTTTTACCTTCTGGATCCATATTCAGTTTTCGGGCGCATATCTTCCGTTCTTTTTAATCCCGTTTTTATCTTTATTCATAATATAATCGTATCTTCGCAACCGCTCGTTTCGCGCGTTTCAAATGTAAATTCCCTCCTTGCGAGCGGAGCGGTCGCGCCGTTTGTGATTCTGATTGCGCTTACGGTGTTTTTTAAAAGGATTTTCTGCGTTTCATTGTGTCCCGTAGGGACGTTGTTGGGGGTCTGTTCCAGAAAATCTCTCTGCGGCGTGACCCTGGATAAGAACCAATGCGTCCTGTGCGGTAAATGCGCCCGGGTTTGTCCGTCGTCAAGCATAAGAGCATCAGAAGAAAAGGGACTTGACGCCGACAACGAAACCTGTGTTCGATGCTTGAAATGTATTGAGCAATGTCCAAAAGGTTGTATAAAGTTTGGACGTATGAAAAACGTCGAAACTACGGAAACGGATCTGACAAAAAGACATTTTTTAGCCGGAGCCGTATTGGTGGCGGGAGCGTTCGCGTTTGCGAAATTATCCAAGCCGTTGTCAAAAAAGTATGTCGGTGAAAATAAAAATCCAATTATCCCGCCTGGCGCGGGTTCGCCGGAAAGATTTTATTCAAGATGCACATCTTGCTTGTTGTGCGTCTCAAATTGTTCCGGAAACGTTTTAACATGCTCAGATGAAAAGATTTATTTGGATTTCAACAAGGGGTTTTGCGAATATAATTGTAACGTTTGTTCACGGATATGTCCGGCGGGCGCGATTGAAAAAATGGGTTTAGGCGACAAAAAGCTTTGTAAAATAGGCGAAGCCAAAATAGAACTTTCCTTATGCGTAGTCGTTACCCATGGCACGGAATGCGGCGCCTGCTCCGAGCAATGTCCTACTGGCGCGATTCAGATGCGCGAATCCCAATCGGCCAGGCCCCCTTATTTTATATCAAAGGATATTTGCATTGGCTGCGGTGCGTGTCAAAACGCATGCCCTGTGCGCCCCAAACAGGCGGTCTGGGTAGAACCCATACCGTTGCAGCTTAAAGCAAAAAGCGCGGAAGAATTTTTTAAAGAACAGAATAAAAACGCGCATGAAATACCGTCGGAAAACAACTCCGGCGAATGGGGTTTTTGACGGCGGATACAATAAAAACAAAGAAAAATCCCGTTGACGTATTTTTATATTCTGTCGTTTAAAGGAGCTTATATGTCAGTCGGCTGGTCAGAAATTCTTCTTATTTTGTTTGTTATTGTTTTAATATTCGGCACTCGCCGCATACCCGAAATCGCAAGAGCCCTTGGGCGCGCAAGTTACGAATTTAAAAAGGCAAAAGATGAAGTTGAAAAAGAAACGAAAGACCTCGTTGACGCCGCCGAGCAAAAAGCGCGCGTTGAAGACGAGGTGAAAAAAGAACAGACATGACGGCGCTTTGAGACATCCGCCGGGAAATTTATTTTTGTGCATTCAGATAATAAATCTTTATTAGAGCACTTTGAAGAGCTCCGCAAAACATTGCTTAAATGTATTGTCGCCGTTACCGTTTTAGTAATTCCCTCCTTCTTTGCCGCCCCCTATCTTTTTTTTTTGCGAATGTTTATCCTGTGGGCAAGTCCCTCGGAGCTCGGCGCGCTTAACTATTTTTCTCCGATGGAAGTTTTCATAGTTCAAACGAGGCTTGCCGCAGTTTTGGCGCTTATGTTCTCTTTCCCGTTTTGTTTGTGGGAAGCTTGGAAATTTCTGCTTCCCGGACTTTATCCGAAAGAGAGAAAAGCGTTAATGTGTTGGGTGGGCGCGTCGGTATTTCTGTTTGCGGTCGGAGCTATTTTTTGCGCTGCGCTGATACTGCCGATGGTTATGAAATTCGGCGCAAGTTTTGCTTCGGAACATATTCGCCCTGTTATAAGTTTACAAAGTTTTCTAAGCTTATCTGCCTGGCTTATTTTTGCGTTTGGATTATGTTTCCAGTTTCCGCTCGCGGTAATGCTCAGCGTGCGATTCGGTCTTGTTAAGACGGCGTTTTTAAAGGATAAACGTCCCTACATAGTAGTTGCGATCTTAATAATAGCGGCTGTCCTGACGCCGCCGGACGTTATAAGCCAGATTGCGCTTTTTCTGCCCGCCTACGCGTTGTTTGAGATCGGTCTTTTTCTGGCGGCCAGACTGGAACCCCAAAACTTGCCCGAGGATCCAGAAGGTTCTCCATCAGATGATACAATGCTTGATTTTTACGCTAAAGAGGAAAACAGAAAAACAGACGAGATGGATTGATAGATAGGGAATATGCCGCAGTGGATTGTTTTCATATTAACTCAGCGACCTCAGAATATTAAAAAAGCCCTTTGGTATTATCCGCCGGACTTTTTATATGGCTGATTTAAGCGGAGATATTATGGCCAGCTGACCACAAAACCTCTCAATGTATCTCCTTTGGCGTCTCGGTAGATAGTCGCGCTTAGATTTCCCGCTAGTTTAGCCCTCTGAATACGATATTCTTCTTCTTTTTCCGTTGACGTGGCAACAAACGAAGCGGAACCGGTCAGTTGTTTCAGGACATCGCTCATGAACGCTTCCGGAATCCCTTTGTTACTTCGGTCTATTACCTGAACGGCTTTTATTTCCTTGCGTTTTCCGCGATACACTTTGAACTCGGATGACTTACTTATGTAACGCTCCCACCCGGGATTGGAATTTCCGTATGACGCGTCAAAGCCTTCGCGAGGTATGACCGCCGGCAAGGTTGTTGGGGGCTGGACGCGGGATGAAGTTTGGGTTACGTCGTTGGCCGCAGGCGTGTTGTTTACTCGTTTTTCTGATTGAGAGTTTGTAATGGCAATGGTTGACTCGTCTGTTTTTTCCGACACCATAAGCGTTTCGTCAGTGGACTTAGGGTTTGCCAGATAGTGTTGTAACAATGTGATCGCTACTACGACTAACAATGCCGGTAGAAGCCAGATCATGAAAGAGGAGAGCTTCGAGCGAGGCTGCGGGGAGACGGAGCTAACATTCTCGGGCGAGGTTTCCCGATCTAAAAGCGGATTCGGCTTTTCTTCGGATATTTCATGAACAGGGTTTGCAAAAGTTTCCGTAGGCTCGGAAGGGGTAGCTTTTCGCGGAGTTGGAGCATACACAACGCCTTGTTCTTCCAAAGAAGGCTCAGAGACATCATCTCTGGCGGTATCTTTGGATTCTGATTGTGGGGAGGGTTGCTCGCTAGACGATATTTTGGTTGTATCAGTTATGTTCTCAACGCCAGGATATTCCGGCGATTCATCCGGAATATCCTGAGCGGTTTCATGACTTAAAGGCAAAATGGTTTTTTCTGTGGATTTTCTAGCGGAAGTCAGATTCTTCTTTTTTTTCGGTGCGGCGGCGTCAATGGCCGAACGTATTTTCTCAAGTAACGTCTGTTCATCCAATGAAATGTCGATGCAAGCATGAAAAAGTTTTGCGGCGCTGGCGTTTATTTTGTCGGAAGGGGAGAGCAGTACAAAACGGGTTCTGCGCCTTCCAAGTAATTTTTTGAGGTGAGTGAAAATAATTTCCGAAGACAATCCGGATAAATAGGCTTGCACAAACACAATGGACGGTTTTGCGGACGTCAATTCTTTGCTGCCGTCTTCAAGGGCGCTGGTTACGCGCAACGGTAGATTATAGGCTCTCGCCAGATCGACGAATATTTTTTGGATATGCGGTTTGTCGGTAATTAAAAGAATATCTGTCACGTGCGCTTTCTCCCTGAACTTGACCCATTGTACGGCATGGCGGCTCCCGCTATCAACAGCTTTGTTGCCAATAAAAATGTAAATACCTTTTCGGCCATGATGAAAATGGCGTCGAATTTTGATATCCTCCAAAAAAATAGTGGGATCTGGTGAGAGAATGTTGAAACGGGAACATATCGAAGGACTTGCCGCTATTGTGGGCAAAGATAATATTACGCTCGATCGTCAGGATCTGCTGTGCTACTCCTACGACGCAACCCAGATGGAGTTTCTGCCCGACGCGGTGGCGCATCCCGCCGACTCCGAGCAGGTTTCAGCTATCCTTAAACTGGCTAACCGAGAACGCTTTCCAGTTTTTCCGCGAGGTGCGGGCACTGGATTCAGCGGAGGNGCCCTTCCCAAGAATGGCGGAGTGGCGCTTGTCACCACGCGCATGAATCGAATTCTGCGTATTGACACGGATAACCTGATAGCCGAAGCGGAACCGGGAGTGGTTACGGGAGATTTTCAGCGGGCTGTGGAAAAATTGGGGCTGTTTTATCCGCCCGATCCTGCTTCGCTGAAATTTTCAACACTGGGTGGCAATGTGGCGGAAAACGCTGGCGGCCCCAAGGCTGTTAAATATGGTTGTACCGGCGATTTTGTCATGGGGCTGGAGGTTGTTTTGCCGGATGGCTCCATTATCCGTACTGGAGGCGAAACCTACAAGGGCGTGGTCGGATACGATATGACCAGATTGTTCTGCGGCAGCGAGGGCACCTTGTGCGTCATCACAAAGATCATTTTAAGATTGTTGCCCTATCCCGACGCGAAGAAAACCATGCTGGCCATTTTTGATTCCATCGACGGAGCAGCCAGCGCGGTATCGGCGATCATTAGCGCCAAAATTATTCCGGCCACGTTGGAATTTATGGATCACTCCACATTGAAGTGCGTTGAGCGGCGTTTTAGCTTGGGCATTCCCGAAGCGGGACAAGCGGTGTTGCTGATTGAAGTTGACGGAGATCGCGACCTGGTTGAAAAACAGGCTAAGCAAATACATGAAACCATCGCATCGCCGGGACTGATACAATTCCGCGTGGCGCGGGACGCCGTCGAAGCGGAGCAGTTGTGGAAAATCCGAAGACTCGTTTCGCCTTCTCTTAAAGACGTTAATCCGGATAAATTCAATCAGGATATTGTTGTGCCGCGCAGCAAAGTACCCGACATCATTCGCAGTATTGAGATGATTGGGCGGCGTTACGAGATTCCCATTGTGAACTTTGGCCATGCTGGCGACGGCAATATTCATGTCAACATTATGATTGACAAGAGCGTTGCTGCTATGGAAGAAAAGGCGCGCAAAGCCATTCGCGAGGTCTTCGTGGCTACGTTGGAAATGGGCGGTACCATCTCCGGGGAGCACGGCGTGGGACTTTCCAAGCTGCCGTATGTGGAAATGGAGTTTACCCCGCCGCAGATCGCGGCCATGAAGGCGGTTAAACTGGCGCTGGATCCTAACAACATTCTTAATCCCGGCAAGATGTTTCCGGGCTAAAACTGGATATGTCGCGTTTACCGCACGTATCAACTATAACTGTCGTGTTGCTCAAGTACGCAAAGAAAACCGCCGCTCGTCACGCGGTCACCGATAAAGGATAATTCTTCCCATGCCCGATATAACCGCGCTTATTGTGCTAGCTTCCGCTTCTCCTCGTCGCTCGGAGTTGATGTCCCTGGCTGGCATCGCTTTCCGTGTCTTTCCCGCCCATATAGCCGAGGATATCTTGCCCGGAGAGATTCCGGGAGAGCATGTAATGCGTCTGTCCCGCGAAAAGGCTCAGGCCGCGGCGAAACAAACCCAAGGCCGTTTTTTTATAGGAGCCGATACAGTAGTTACGCTGGACGGCGCAATTATGGGAAAACCCGAAAATGAAAAACATGCGTTTGAAATGCTGAAAAGGCTGTCGGGGCGACTCCATCAGGTAATAACGGGGGTTACGGTTTTTGATCGCGAAAAAAATATTTGCCAGACTGCCAGCGTTAGCGCCGATGTGTTTTTTAAGGAACTTACCGAACGAGAAATTTCAGATTACATCGCTACCGGTTGCCCCATGGACAAAGCCGGCTCTTACGCTATCCAGGGGGGCGCGGTTCATTTTGTTCGTTCTATTAACGGTTCGTATTCCAACGTAATTGGCCTGCCCATGACTGAGCTCTACGAAATGCTGCTGGACGCGGGCGCGTTGGAGGGGGGCAATTGACCATCGCCGAACGATTAAATAACGTAGAAAAGGAAATTCGAACGGCGGCTATTGCGGTCGGCCGTAATCCGGATGAAGTCCGGCTTGTGGCCGTGTCAAAAACGCGTCCGACGGAGGATATTGCGGCCGCGTTCCACGCGGGTCAGAGTATATTCGGGGAAAACTACGTTCAGGAACTGCGCGCCAAATCTCCGCTGGCGGATGAAAGAATTGAATGGCATTTCATAGGCCATCTTCAGAGCAACAAGGTTAGGCAGATCGCAGGGTTGGTTAGCATGATTCACTCGGTGGACCGTATCTCTCTGGCGGAAGAAATAAGCCGACAGTGGAGTAGAATATCGCTCTGTTGCGACACACTGGTGCAGGTCAATATTTCCGGAGAAAAAACCAAATCAGGCGCAACCGCCGCAAACGTTCTGAGTTTGGTTCGCGAGATTTCCCAATTGCCGCATATAAGGCTGAGGGGACTTATGACCATGCCGCCTTTTTTTGACGAACCTGAAGTTGCGCGCCCATACTTTAAAGAGCTTAAAAAGTTGGCCGTCATGATAGATAAGGAGAATATCCCCGGCGTTGAAATGAAGGAGTTGTCCATGGGGATGTCGGGAGATTTCAGGGTTGCCATTCAGGAAGGGGCGACGCTTGTCAGGATTGGAAGTGCCATTTTTGGAGAGCGAAGCTGATATGCCAGACCATTCAGGCAAAAATTTACTAGGTATACTGCCACGCTGAATTCAAGTTTAATCAGCCTCAACATTGTCTTCAAGAAAAGCGACTGCAAAGCGTTGAGCGTTTGTCGTTGCGCGGGGAATATCCCAGGAAGCGATATCATGTTCTCCTACCATATTGCTGATACCTCTGATTTCAATGCAATCCACGCCGTAGCGCAGGCATACAAGAGCCACGGCGGCGCCTTCCATGCTTTCGGCGATGACATTGAAACGCCGCTCCACCGTATCTCCTCGGTCAGTTGAGCCGCTGCATGTTGAAACCGTAGCGAATCGTCCGCGCATAACCTCGACTTCCAGGTGCACCGCAAATTTCATCACTTTTTCTGTCATCGCATAAGACATCGGTATTTCGTTGTAATAGTCTCCGTAAGCCGTGGCGAGAGACGGCAGCCCCATTTTGTCCAGCCCAAGCCATCCTCTGGAGAGCTCGACCCCTTCGTCAGCCAGAATTTCAATGTCTGCCACCGCAAGATCGCCGATTTTCAGATTGCTGCCCGCGTAGGCTCCGGCGCAACCGAGGTTGATGACAAGGCGGGGCTGATATCGCTCAATCAGGGTTGCGGTCGCCGCCGAGGCGTTAATTTTCCCGATCCCGGAGGAACAGACCGCAACTGGCAGAGAGCCCAGTCTACCCGTTACGACCGTAAATCCGGGAGAATCAATTGCTGCGCCATGTTTCAGTGATTGCGCCAGCAGCTCCGTCTCTGCGCTAACGGCTGCTATGATCAGAACCGGATTCATGTAGAAGCACCTTTTGAGGAAACAAGAATCTCATGTCCCATCCGATTACCGTCTGTCAAGTTCAACGGCAGCATAAGCCGAATGATTATGGATCGACTCAAAATTTTCCGCTTCAACGGAAAACCAGGCGATATTTTCAAACGCGGCCAGGCGCAGATAGGCCTCGCGAACCATATCCTCCACAAAGCGCGGGTTGTTATAGGCCATTTCAGTCACGTATTTTTCGTCTTCTCGTTTGAGAAGCGAATACAAAGAACTGCTTCCGCAGCTCTCTATCAGTTCTACAAGATCTTCGATCCAGATGAAATCGCGATACCGTACGCGCACGGTCATTACGCTGCGCTGGTTGTGTGCTCCGTAATTTGCCAGCTCTTTGCTGCAAGGGCAAAGGGATGTCAACGGAACTTTGACTCCCAGAATAAAATCAAGCGTTTCCGTCATTGAAGCGCTGAACTCGCATGTGTACTCCATCAGGCTTTTCGCTCCAGACACGGGCGCCCTTTTGTCAATAAAATAGGGAAATTGTATTTCCAAATGCGCGCTGACAGAGCCAAGCCGGGTTTTCATCTCTTTTAGAATGATCTCAAGTTTATCGTCCAAAGCAATCTGTTCTCGATGCTTATCAAGGATTTCCACAAACCGGCTCATGTGGGTTCCCTTGAACTGATGAGGCAGATCCACATACATGTTGACCTTTGCGACGGTATGTTGGAGCGAGCGGTTTTTATCCATGACCACGATGGGGTAAGATATGTCCTTGACGCCAACCTTTGCGATGGGAATCTTGCGGTAATCCGGACTTTTTTGCATGTCCGGCATGGGTTTTACTCGATGCGACGGAGCTTCCGTCGTTTTTTTTGTTTTTTTTATCATGTTATTTCTCTATTGAGATGTGTCCGTTTGATTGTCAATATTGCTTTGCGTCGTTGAACGCCAGACGAAGAATTTCTTCCCAAATCTGTTCGCGCCCGGTTTTATTAAGAGCTGAAAAGTGGAACAAATCCTGAGAAGCGCGTCTGATAGTAGCGGCTATGATAGCGGTTTGTTTTGATTGCTCGGACTTGGAAAGCTTGTCGCATTTTGTCAAAACGATGATGGGAGGAATTCCATACGATTCCAGCCATTCCAGCATCCGCAGATCGCCGTCCGATGGAACGCGTCGGATATCAAGGATAAGCGTCACGGCTTTTAGGATATTTCGTCTTGAAAGATAGGTTTCAATCATCGGCCCCCACTGCCTGCGCACCTCGGGCGGGGTTTTCGCATAACCGTATCCGGGAAGATCAACCAGCGTTAGAGAATCATTAATGTCAAAAAAATTGATTAACTGGGTTCTGCCGGGAGTTGAGCTCGTCCTAACCAGAGCTTTTCGGCGGGCAAGAACATTGATCAACGATGATTTTCCGACATTGGAGCGTCCGACAAAAGCGATTTCTGGATGATTTTCCGGAGGATAATCCCTTTGTTTTACGGCGCTTTTTACGAATGTGGCGCTTGATATTTCCATGAGTACCTTTCGTGGCTGATATTATAGTGCGTCATTCTTCGCGTAGACAAGGTCTTATTTCTCCGCAATGGCGCATTGAAATATTATGGCCTTCGAATCAGTAGTGTGATATAAACGTTACAGCTTATTGGTTCTGTTTTTACAGAAAGGTGAAAGAGGTTCCGATGAGGTTTTGTTATCCCGATATAGCGTCGCCTGTAGCGGCTCTGGGAGCGCTTCTCCTGATCATGCTGATCTTGCCTTTCCGCGCGGGGTTATGCGATCGTAAAGACTGGATTCCGCGCCGTAGGAACCTTATAACAGCCGGAAAGTCCTCAGCGTTTTTGTCTCCCTCCATTTTCAATTCACATGTCTTGCCTATTCTGAATTTAATTTATGTTGAAATATTTTGTTTGTTCGCCATCTCGCGCGTTTTTCACCGCAGTATCGCGCGACTGGAAGGTAAATGCGCGCATAACGCTTGAAAACACACCACTACCAAGGAGGATGCATATGGAGAGCGTAAATACCAAAGACCGCCATGGACATACGCCGCTGATCAACGCTGCCAGAGACGGGCAAAAAGATAATCTGCTTGATCTGTTAAACCGCGGCGCTGATCTTACTGCAACTAGCGAAAAAGGTAAAACAGTCCTGCATTACGCCGCTGCCAATGGTCATACCGAGATCGTAAAAATCCTTGTTGAAAAAGGCGCGAATCTGGATGTGCGCGATCTTGCGGGACATACGCCAATGATGCTGGCGGCCATTTACGGCTGCAACAAAACTATCCAGACGCTTCTTGACGGCGGAGCAAGTCCGTCAATACGTACCAACAGCGGCACAACGGCCGCGCAATATGCCGAGTATAATAATCATCCTTTGGCTGCCGCTCTGTTGAAAAAGGCAGAACGCGCCAAACACGGCAACGCCTGACCAAGTAAGATTTCTCAAAAAAACGCGGATACCCTCGAATTACATTGACAAGATCATGCCTAGCGCGCTCTTCCATCAAATTTCGGTATCCGCGTTTTTATTTACAGAAAAGAGGCGCAGTCGATGCTGGAATAATTCCGGATTGTTCGCCTTTTTTCATCAAAAGCTTGATGGCTAGGCTTCCCTCGTCTCCCAGATCCTCCGAGAAATTATTAACGTACAGCCGGATATGCGCGGCGCAAACGTCAGCGTTCATCTCTTGAGCGTGCTTGTTGATATATTGCGCCGCTTGTTCCGGATTTTTGCGGGCGTAGATAATACTGTCGCGCAAGGCTTGCTCAACAGCGCCAATGGTTTCCGCGCCTAGAGAGCGTTTCGCAACGATCCCTCCCAATGGAACCGGCAGACCGGTTTCTTTCTCCCACCACTCTCCAAGATCCGCCAACTTGCGCAGACCATATTTTTCATATGTAAAGCGAGACTCGTGTATTATCAAGCCGGCGTCGGCGTCTCCCCTCAAAACGGCGTCTATGATTTTGTCAAAGGGCATAACTACGAAATGTTCCAAAGCCGGATTGAATAAACGGAGTAACAAAAGAGCCGTGGTATAGCGCCCCGGAATCGCAATGGTTTTTTTTGTGAGAGTATCAAGTTTGGCGGAACCTGAAGTTATCAGCAACGGCCCGCATCCGCGACCCAAAGCTCCGCCGGAACGAAGCAGAGCGTAATTGTCGCGGATATATCCCATGGCGTGGCAGGATACTTTGGAAATATCCAGTGCTTTAGAGAGCGCTAAGTTATTTAGGGTTTCCACGTCTTCCAGTCGTTCGCGAAAAGAAAACTTGGCGGTATCCACCAGATTATGAATGAGCGGATAAAACATGAAGGTGTCGTTGGGACAAGGAGAAAAACCTAGCGATAGTTCTCTAGTGGTCATGGAACGCTCCGGCGACATATGCGAGGAATTAAAAAAACGGCGCTTCACACAAGCAAACGGCCGGCGTCAATGATGGTTTTTTCTTCTCCGTCCGCCAAAATCGCCGTCACAGTTGGCTGATAAAAAACATAGTCTTCGTGAAACGGAGCGCTGACAGTGCCCCCAAAGCCAGTGTTGTCTCCCAAGGCTATGTGGATGGTGCCCATAATTTTTTCAGCCTCAAGCACATTGTCAGGACGACTTGCTTTGTCGTTTGTGCCAATACCCAATTCGGCTATATTGCGACAATTTGTATTTTCGGCAAATCTGGATTCCAAAACCAGGCGATGTCGGTCGTTTCCTTCTATTGCAATAACATTGCCGTGTTCTACTGTCATACGCAATGCTTCGTCAAATTTTCGCGTCGGTCCCCATTCAACCACCATAACGCCCTGGCTCTTACCTTCAAGAGGCGCCAGATACGCCTCTCCAGCAGGGAGATTTCCGAAAGCTCCGGGCATGCTAAGCAGGCCGTAGTCCCCTTCGGCGCAACGTCCTTTCTTACAGATCATCATATCTGTGCCGTTGGGCGTTGTAACTCGGAGCCAGGTTGCTTGATTGATCATGTCGACCAGACGTTTAGTGCGTTCGGCTAAAGCTTTCCAGTCCACGGCCATAGAAGTGTGGAACATGTCAGGATCGAAATGCGGCAGGCTGGCGAAACGCGCTCCAATGGAATTGGCCAACGCGCGGTAGCGCGTATGACTGGCGGAGTTGTTGCTCATAGCCACAATGACGTCCGCCGCATTTTCTTTATTGTTTCGTAGGATATCCATGGCGCGGGAAATGTCATTGTCGTCGGCGGTTTTGGTAAGCAGTTTTTCTAGAATTCCGTTATCGGCCATGTCTGTAACGGCGCGTTCCCCGAACGTTGCATGCCAGAGAAGTTCTGGCGGCTCGCTTCCGGACGCCACCGTGGCCGGGAATTCCACAAATGATGCTTTGCCCCAGACGCTGTCGGCAAATTCCGCCACCGCGCGGGCAGTGAGGTTCAAACGGAGACGGCGATCCCGATCGGAATCCGACATAACCTCGTCTTCTCGGATGGCGTCGCCGAATACCAGAATACGTTCTCCTTGTTTAATATCCATATTAATTTCAAAAAGTGACCTGAATGCCGCGTCAAGATTGTTCATGTCAGTTGTTCTCCCGGTATATTCGCTGCGAGCGATTGTTTTTTATATCATACAAACAGCCTCTGTGAAACCGGGCGATTGCCAATCCCCCCGAAGGATTACGTATATATTAAGGCGTTGTTTGATTGGTTAAGCTTGCCGTATTGATATTAAATTAAGGTCATGGCCCTAATTTTATTATTAATTTGGTGGTTGACTTTAAAACCAACCGGTGTTACTTAGATGTCGCCAGTGTTACTTAAAAAAAAATCGTGTTAAACCGGGTCGTAAATTCATCATAAAAGTTGAATTATTGTTTGGCGATAACAAGCTCAGTTTTTTGTGTTCAAGGCCTTTTGATTTACGCTCTTTGCGTTATTAAATCTTTCACCCCATAGTTTTATTCGGGGTGTGTCTGATGTGAATAAACCACTAAAATTGGGATAGAAACGCCCATTTCCGAAATTTTTTGGATGCGGGGCTTTGTTTGTTGAATGGAAGGTTAAACAGCAAAAAAGAATGACGCCGTCCCCCTTTGCCGGATGTGACGACGCCATTCTCGGTGCGGACAAGGCTGGAGCCTTATCCAGCCTTATTATGTCAGTTCCTTTTCTCAAAAGTCAAGGAAGCTAACCTGAAAAATAAGGAGAATCAAATGACGAAGCAGGGTGTTGTTCTGTTTTTGGCAGTGTGTCTTTGGTCGCCGATTCCCGTCTGGGCTCAGGTTGAAACTGCCGACAGTTCCAAAGACCTAAATGTGGAACTACCCCAAATAACCGTGGAAGGCAGGCAACTTGAGGAAAAGCTCTCCACAGAACTGGCCGAGTATGGGCACAAAGTTCAAATTATAACCGGAGACGCTTTGAAAGAAAGCGGTTACGTCACTGTTCTTGAGGCTCTGACCGATCTGGTGCCGGGCTTATATGTGCGAAGCACTTCCCGCGCGCACAACCGGCTAACTATGAGGCTGCAGGGTTCCAGCCAATTTCTGATACTTTTGGATGGCGTGCGCCTAAATAACCGCCTGATGAGTGGCTCTACCACCGGCAACATTTCAATTGACGACGCAGTAGGCGTTCATATGGTTGAACGCATTGAAGTGCTGAGCGGCGGCGAAGCTTTATTTTATGGCACAGACGCCACAGCCGGCGTAATAAATATCGTCACTAAAAAACCCACAGAGGAAACATCGGGGCAGATAAATGTGAAGTATGGTTCGCATGATTCCAAAGACATTGGCGTTATCTTAAGCGGAAGTTTAGGGAAAAATAAATTCCTGGCTCACGCCCGTCTAGAAGATTACGATGGCTACCAGTTGTTTGATACAGCCGTTTATAACAGCAATGGCTCCACTGGCGTAAGGGCTCCCAGAGGTCTGGCCTATGGCATGAAACGAGACAATTTCGGCCTGAAATACAGCCGGGAATTTGGTTCGGAAGGCGACAAAATTCTGGAAGCCAGCTTTATTAGGAACACCAAAAAGAGTAATACTCCTTCCCCCGCTTCCCCGCTATATTATTACGAAGGTACGGAATATATCAACTACGCAAAATGGTCTCACGATGTAACTAAAAATTACAGCTACTTTCTCAAGTTTTACCATCATCACTGGTGGACCAAATGGACATCGCAGACAAAAGCTCAAGTCGCAAACGGAACTTATGGTAATGTAAAGGATCTGTATGGTTTCCAAGATTGGGGCATTCACCTGCTGAACAGTTATCGCTTTAATCAGGGATCTGAGCTTCTGTTTGGAATGGAGTATCAAAACTATTGGGGGAAAGACGCGGTTATGGAGTTACCAGCGCTACCGCGGCAAGAAGTCACCGCTGGATACTTCAGTTTCCGCCCGCATTTACCGTTCTGGCCGGAATGGAAAACATCATTCGGGATGCGTTACAACTATATGCACAGCGAACAGAATTCAATCAATTGGAACGCATCGTCCAGAATGCCGTTTTTTGACGACACAGTCTATCTGGCGGCAAATACCGGCACAACCTTTCGCCTGCCCACTGCTTATGAGCTTTATCAAGACCCGGACGCATCTCATGGCGGCTATATTGCGGGGAACCCCGATTTGAAACCCCAGAAAAGTTTTTATGCCACTGTCAGCCTGGGCGGAAAATGGCAGTATGGCGGCCTGGAAGCTACAGGATTTTATGAGGAAACCAACAACCGCATTCGGACTGTCGCCGGCACAGGGCCCCTAGGCGGATCCATGTATCAAAATATATCGGGTGACACGCTTACCCGCGGTTTTACTTTGAGCGGTAACGTAAAACCAGGCAAAGGCCTGACCATATCAGGTTCCTATACTCGGCAGACTGAAAAAAACAATGGCGCCGCAGTGGAAAGGCAAACCTGGCCTAAAGAGTATGGCAATATTTCGGTGGCCTGGGATGGAAGAATCATGGATTGGGACACCGGGGTCAGGATGAGCAATAACTACACTGGAAAACAATATTTCCGGGGGAATCAAGGCGGAGAACATAAATATGGCGATTATTGGACAACCAACTTGAGTTGGTATGTTAAACCCACAAAATCGACCACTGTTTCCTTAAAAATCAACAACTTGTTTGACGTAAAAGAGGCGTATTCAATGGCCCGCCTCCTCCCTGCTGCCGGTAGCGAGCTTGCGTCTAAAGTAGAGAGCGACGGCTATTACTATTATGACCAGCGTATGTCCCCTCTCACTGCTAGCCTGAGCCTTACCTATCAATTCTAGTGAATACGCCAGAACTCCAGAAAGCGATTTGTATAAAATAATCGTAAAAACTTTCGCTGCTCCAAATCATATCTGGAGCAGCGAAGCCGACTATGTCGTTGACTGGAGAACTTAATAAACATATCTGGCTAACAAATCCCAAGCCGTATTTCGTAGAAAGACAAAGGTTGAAAATAGCGGAACCCGAGACAAAAAGCCGTAACTAGCGCCATGGCTTTTGAAACCCTCCTTCAGTTTCGGGTTCCGCTATTAACAACCGTATTTAAAACTGCCATATAAAATCAATAGTGTCATGCCCCTAAAATAAAAAACCGTAAACTTTTTTCCTTTTTCGCAAACCGCAAAATATTCTTCAGAGCTTATTGAAAATTTTGGGAAGTTACTATATGTTAAACAAAATTTGCCATATCTCGCATAAATGCGTCCGTTATTACAGGAAGTCTGTAAACGGCAAATATGCGGTATTGCGCGAAAAATAACGACCCTAAATTTGAACAAAGGATGTGATTCCCATTCCAAACTATTATCAATCCCTCTGGGAAACAATGCCTCGCGAAGAAATGAAAATCCATCAGGATAAGACGCTGGTTAGGCAAGTGCGCTATGTCTACGACCGCGTCGCATACTACCGAAGCCTGATGGATCAAAAAGGACTCAAGCCTGACGATATCAGCGGCGTAGACGATCTGCGGCTTCTTCCTTTTCTAAGCAAAGACGATCTGCGCGAAGCCTATCCCCACGGTCTGCTTGCCGTTCCGCTTAAAGAGGCCGTGCGTATTCAGTCCACTTCCGGAACAACGGGAAAGCGCGTTGTGGCTTACTACACACAGGCGGATATCGATTTGTGGGAGGAATGTTGCGCCCGCGCCATCGTTGCGGCTGGCGGTACTGACGAGGATGTTGTGCATGTCAGTTATGGGTACGGCTTGTTCACCGGGGGGCCGGGACTCAATGGCGGCTCTCACAAGGTTGGCTCTCTTACTCTTCCTGTGTCATCCGGTAACACGGAGCGACAGATCCAGTTCATGGTTGATTTGAAGTCTACTATTCTATGCTGCACGCCTTCTTACGCCGCATATCTGGCCGAGAGTATTCATGAAAAGGGCTTGCGCGACCAAATATCGCTTAAAGCCGGTATTTTTGGCGCTGAAGCGTGGAGCGAGCAGATGCGTCGCCATATTGAGCGGCAGCTCGGTCTTCGCGCCTACGATATCTACGGCCTTACGGAGCTTTCCGGTCCAGGCGTTTCCTTCGAGTGCGAAGAACAGACGGGTATGCATATCAACGAGGATCATTTCATCCCTGAAATAATAAATTCAGAAACCGGCGAAGTTCTTCCCGACGGAGAAGAGGGCGAGCTTGTTTTTTCGGCCATCACCAAACAGGCTTTCCCCTTGTTGCGCTATCGCACTAGGGATATCTGCTCGCTCACAAGAAAAGAATGTTCCTGCGGTCGCACTCTTATAAAGATGACAAAACCCATGGGACGCAGCGACGATATGCTAATCATTCGCGGCGTGAACGTATACCCTTCGCAAATTGAAACAGTGTTGATTAATTGTGGTTTCGAAGCCAACTATCAGTTGGTCGTGAATCGAGTGAATTTTTCCGATACGCTAGAGGTCAAGGTTGAGCTTACTGCCGAGATGTTTTCCGACGAGGTTCGCAAGATCGAGGCGCGCAATCGAGAGATAGCCGAAAAATTGAAGTCCACGCTTGGTATAACGGCCAAGGTTACGCTGGTTCCTCCCAAGAGCATCACTCGCAGCGAAGGTAAGGCGGTTCGCGTGATTAATAACCGCTCGAACAAGATTTAGGAGGCGCTTTTTATGGCAATTGATCAGCTATCCATTTTCATTGAAAACAAATCCGGAAAATTGGTTGAAGCTGTGGAAATCATCGCCTCGGCTGGAATTGACCTGCGGGCGCTTTCCATAGCCGATACCTCTGATTATGGCGTGCTGCGCGTTATTGTCGATCGCGCGGCGGACGCGCTGAAGGTTCTTACTGACGCGGGTTATGTTGTTCGCATCAATCAGGTTTTGCCCGTTTCCGTTGACGACAAGCCCGGCGCGCTCGGGAAAACTCTGCGAGTTCTGTCAGACGCCGGAATTAATGTGGAATACCTCTACGCATTTGTGGCCCACGAGAAGAGCCGAGCGTTTGTTATCTTTCGCGTAGAGGACAATGAGGTTGCCGAGGGAGTTTTGCGCAAAGCGGGCATTCCCCTTGCTACGCGGGACGAAATTTACAACTGAGCCCAGACGGATCAAGGAAAAATTCCCTCGTCGGTTTTTTTAAGTTTTTTCCTACCCCGACCCCCCGTTGGTCAAAACCATACGGTAAGCGTTGGTCGTTGTTTGTAGTTACTTCCATCAAACTTCAAATACGCTTACCGTTGTCAGACCAAACTCGGACGCTTTATGAAATGTCCAAAATGCGAATTTGATCAGCCTGAAAACCGAGAAGACTGTCTCCGTTGCGGGGTGATTTTTAAAAAAGCTCTCCGCCGCGCGACCTTGCCAAATTATGAGCTCGCTGTCAGGCAGGATGGCGGGAAAAAGCGACTACCGTCTCTTGAACAACTGAAAAGTTTTTTCCTCGACATTCCCCTCGAGGAAAACTCCCTCGTCCATCGCGGAAGAACGCTGCTATGGCTCTTTCTCGCGGCGTGGGGCGTAAGCTTCATGTTCACCCCGATTAGCGGCGAGGCGTTCGGGGAATCATTCATGCATCTGATTAACCTCCCCTTTCACGAAGCCGGGCATATCTTCTTTTCTCCGTTTGGCTCTTTTATGGGCGTATTGGGCGGAACTCTTGGGCAATTACTGATTCCCTTGATCGTGGCGGCATCCTTCGCTCTTCGCGGCGATCGTTTTGCCGTAAGCGTTGGTTTGTGGTGGCTGGGGCAGAGTTTCATGGACTGCGCGCCATATATTGACGACGCCAGAGCCGGTCAGCTTATGTTGCTGGGTGGAGTTACCGGAAGCGAGACGGAAGGTTACCACGACTGGGAAAACATTCTCACATCTTTGGGGATGATGAAATACGATCATATTATCGCCCGGATTTTTTTTGGATGCGGTCTGCTTATAATGCTTGCGGCGTTGTTGTGGGGAGGATATGCGCTGTATGTCAGCGGCAAGCGGTGTGACAGTAACTGAGTTTCATGCCGTTCAGCGTGGATAAACGCCTTATGAAGCGGACAATCGTTGCGGCTGATCTAATCGCTTAAAAACGCGCCGCATTAAACTGTTATGAATAATATCAAAGATAAACTTGAACGCTGTCAGGTAGCAATTTACTTTGGCGTCAATGGGGAAACTCATCGATGGTGCGCTTGCGTTCATGTTGTTTGTGACGTTTTTGCAAGTCCCCCTGTCAAAGCTTGGAAACGCGCTTAAAAAAGGCCGTTTTCTGGCGGCTCTGCTCGCCGCGAATTTTGTGGCGATTCCGCTTTTGCTCCTTTTGCTATCGCAGCTTTTACCTTCCGACCCCATGATAAAATTTGGAGTATTCCTGGTTTTACTCTGCCCATGCATAGACTATGTGGTCACGTTTTCATATTTTGGTAGAGCTGACTCCAGTTTACTCTTGGCTTCCACGCCAGCGCTATTACTTGCGCAAATGATTCTATTGCCAGTATTTCTTGGCGCCTTCCTTGGAGAAAGCACGGCTTCCCTTGTAAGCATTGCGCCGTTTATTCGCGCGTTTATCTGGCTGATTGTTATTCCTCTGGCGCTTGCTGGATTAGTTCAGTTGTGGGCGGCAAAAAAACCGCTGGGAGAACAAGTCTCAACGGTTTTTTGTTTGTTTCCCGTACCCGCTACCGCTTTGGTTTTGTTCGTTGTTATCGTTTCCGTTGTCCCTCAGCTTAAACTGGCCACAGACGCGGCCATATCTGTAGCGCCAGTTTATATTCTCTTCGCCCTGATGGCTCCATTATTGGGCTGGGGCGTCGGTCGGCTATTTCGTTTGGAACCTTTAGCCGGGCGAGCCGTCGCTTTCAGCGCGGGGACAAGAAACTCTCTCGTTGTTTTACCTCTTGCCCTTGCCGTTCCTGGAACGATTCCCGTACTGCCAGCCATTATTGTCACTCAAACCCTTGTGGAACTAGTAAGCGAAATGATTTATATCCGTTTCATCGCAAGGCTTGGGGAGCGGTAATGACCAGTCAAAAGCGCATCCATTTCAGTTAAAATTATATTGAAAAACAAATATTTATCGTCTCTGAGCAGGGCGTCAAAGTGTAAGTATGGCGTCCGCTTGGCCCAAATATAGTGTCGACAAAAAGCGGCATAGAGTTTTTTATACGCTTGATCAAGAGAGCTGATATATTTTGGGAGAGAGCCGGGCTTGTCGCTACAAAAGTATTAACGCCGAGAAAAAAATCGAGCGTCCAAGGTTCTTCTTGGACGCTCGGTGAGGCTGTATTCGAACAGTTCCTGCTGATGACAGGGTTAGCTTTCTCCCTCTGGCAAAAACGTTCGGAAAAAGCGACCTTTAGGCTCCGATGTTCGCGTGGTACTGCTGGAGGCTGTTAAGTTCCCCGGATTTGCCGCGCATTGCCTGGATCCCTTTCGCCGTGGCGATTGCCGCGGCTGTGGTGGTGATGTATGGGATACGGAATCGGATTGCCGCTTTCCGGATGTACGAATCATCGTATGTTCCGGTTTTACCGACCGGCGTGTTCACCACCAGATGGATTTCTCCGTTTTTGATGGCGTCGGTGATATTGGGGCGCCCCTCATGCACCTTCTTGATCGTTGTAGCAGATGCGCCGTTTGCTTCAAGGAACTGCTGCGTTCCGTCTGTAGCCACGATGGAGAAGCCAAGCTCCGAAAAACGTCTGGCCGCTTCAAGTGCTCCGGCCCGATCGCTTTCGTGAACCGTGATCAGTACCATGCCCGAGAGCGGCAGATTCTGTCCGGCGGCGAGCTGCGCCTTGTAGAACGCCTCCCCGTAATCCGCTGACATTCCAAGAACCTCGCCGGTGGAACGCATTTCCGGGCCCAGAATCGGATCCACTTCCGGAAACATATTGAACGGGAAGACGGCTTCCTTAACTCCGAAGTGTGGGATGGGTCTGCGGGCCAATTCTAAGTCTTTCAGCTTTTTCCCGAGCATAATCTGCGTTGCCAGCCTTGCCATGGGAATGTTACAGACCTTGCTTACGAGCGGCACGGTCCGGCTGGCGCGCGGATTTGCCTCGAGGATGTACACCATATCGTCGGCGATCGCATATTGGATGTTCATCAGACCGATCACGCCAAACTCCACCGCGATCTTGCGGGTATAGTCTTCAATGGTGTCGATATGGCGTCTCGGGATATTGACCGGCGGGATGACGCAAGCGGAATCGCCGGAATGGACGCCGGCAAGTTCAATATGCTCCATGACCGCTGGCACGAAAGCGTCCGTACCGTCAGAGATCGCGTCGGCTTCCGCCTCGATGGCGTTTTCCAGAAAACGATCGATCAGAATCGGGCGCTCGGGAGATATCTCGACCGCTTTGGCCAGATATTCCTTGAGCATCTCCTCGTCATGCACTTTCTCCATCGCGCGTCCGCCTAGGACATAAGACGGCCGAACCATCAGCGGATAGGGTATGGATCTGGCTATGGAAAGAGCTTCCTCGACCGTGCTGGCCATGCCGGATTCCGGTTGCGGGATCCCCAGCTTCGTTATGATCGTGCGGAAACGGTCGCGGTCTTCGGCGAGGTCAATGGTCGCGGGAGAAGTTCCGATGATTTTGACGCCGGCCGCCTCAAGTTCCGCAGCCAGATTCAAGGGCGTCTGGCCGCCGAATTGCACGATCACCCCTTCCGGTTTCTCTTTTTCGTAGATCGACAGGACGTCTTCCAGCGTCAGCGGTTCGAAATAGAGCTTGTTCGAGGTATCGTAATCCGTGGAAACGGTCTCGGGGTTGCAGTTGACCATGATCGACTCGAGTCCCTCGTCACGGATGGCAAACGCGGCGTGGACGCAGCAATAGTCGAATTCTATCCCCTGTCCGATCCGGTTTGGGCCGCCCCCGAGGACAAGGATTTTGCGCTTATCGCTGGCCGGGGCGCGATCCGGGCCGTTGTAGGTGGAGTAATAGTACGCGGCGTTTTCGGCTCCGCTGACGGGCACGACATCCCATGCCTCGACGACTCCAAGCTCCGCGCGCCGTTTCCGGACTGTCTCTTCGGGGATCGAGAGCAGTTTGGAGAGATACCTGTCCGCGAAGCCATCCCGTTTCGCCTGGATCAACAGCTCGTCGGGAGGAAGCGTCCCTTTATGCGTAAGAATATTCTCCTCCAGCTCTACGAGTTCCCGCATCTGATCGATGAACCATGCCTTAATATGCGTTTTCGCGTGGAGCGCCTCCGTGGTTGCGCCTTTACGGATCGCTTCGTACATGATGAATTGGCGCTCGCTTGACGGTTCCGCAAGCATCTCCATGAGCGAGGATAGCGGTTTGGAATTGAAATCCTTGGCGAAGCCAAGGCCATAGCGTCCGATCTCCAGAGAGCGTATCGCTTTCTGCAGCGCTTCCTTGTATGTCTTGCCGATGCTCATTGCTTCGCCGACGGCGCGCATCTGGGTTCCGAGCTTATCCTGAACTCCTTTGAATTTCTCAAACGCCCAACGGGCGAACTTGACCACGACGTAATCGCCGGACGGAACGTATTTCTCCAGCGTCCCTTCTTTCCAATACGGGATCTCGTCCAGCGTGAGTCCGCACGCGAGAAGCGCCGATACGAAGGCGATGGGAAAGCCGGTCGCTTTGGAGGCGAGGGCGGAAGAGCGGGAGGTGCGGGGGTTGATCTCAATGACCGTTACACGTCCGGTTTTCGGGTTATGGGCGAACTGAACGTTTGTGCCGCCGATCACTTCGATGGCGTCCACGATGTCATAAGAGTATTTTTGTAATCTTTCCTGTAGTTCTTTGGAGATGGTCAGCATCGGCGCCGTGCAGTAGGAGTCGCCTGTGTGCACTCCCATCGCGTCGACATTTTCGATAAAGCAGACGGTGATTTTTTGGCCTTTTGCGTCCCGAACGACTTCCAGCTCTAGCTCTTCCCATCCGAGAACAGATTCTTCGATGAGAATCTGTTGCACCGGGCTGATGGCGATCCCTCTGGTTGCGATAGTCTGGAACTCTTCCATATTATACGCGAAGCCGCCGCCTGTTCCGCCCATTGTGTAGGCGGGGCGGATGACTACCGGAAAGCCGATGTCTTTTACAATCTTCAAGGCGTCGTCAAAGTTCGTTGCGATGTCGCTGCGAGGAACGTCGATACCGAGCTTGGCCATAGTATCCTTGAATTCCTGCCGGTCTTCCCCGCGCTTGATCGCGTCAATATTGATGCCAATAACCTGTACGCCGTATTTCTCAAGGATTCCTTCAGCGGCCAGCGCCGAGGAAAGATTCAATGCGGTTTGTCCTCCAAGATTTGGCAACAGCGCGTCCGGTCGTTCTTTCTCTATGATTTCCGCCAGCGAAGTCGTGTTCAGCGGCTCGATGTAGGTGACGTCCGCGATGGCGGGATCCGTCATGATAGTTGCGGGATTTGAATTGACCAGGATGATTTTGTATCCAAGTTTTCTCAGCGCCTTGCATGCTTGCGTGCCAGAGTAATCAAACTCGCAAGCCTGTCCGATAATAATCGGCCCAGACCCAATAATCAGGATTTTTTGGATGTCGTCGCGTCTAGGCATAACTTTTACTCCTTATCGGTTCGTATAAAAGTGAGTGGGGTGGGGAAGAGCCGAAAACTTTTTACACCATTGAGAAAAAAAATCCAAGAGCAGAGAAGAAAAAAGACAAAGAAATAGCTAAAATTTTTAGAGTTAAGATCCAAAACGGGATGAAAAACAGATAGATAAAAAAATATGACGAAATTTGGTATGAATGGGCAAGCTGGCTTGTTGAATTAAGCGGGTACGGTCTCCGCAGAATTGAGAACTTGGTAAGTATAGGTCAAGAAAACGAATCAAAGTTAAAGAGATAAAATTACCGAAAAAAGCGAGCGATTGTTTCGCCTAGTTTGAGCTTTCTTCCCCATGGCGCACTGAGAAGCTCTGTGTTATAAAAACACCCTAAGGAGCGTTATTTACTTATGAAAATAGTATCATTCAACGTCAATGGTCTCAGGGCGCGTATGCATCAGCTTGAGGCTGTAATAGCCGCGCATTCTCCCGATATCATCGGTC